>Ga0157364_1000914_pt1 | contig 23141 bp, 12 predicted proteins | sample AttsexASBM2_FD_111476 | JGI IMG/M metagenome (GOLD analysis project Ga0157364, IMG submission 111476) | Fungus gardens microbial communities from leaf cutter ant in Ribeirão Preto, State of São Paulo, Brazil - Atta sexdens ASBM2 | ecosystem: Host-associated > Fungi > Mycelium > Unclassified ...
GACGACGTCGAAGACTATGACGATGTCAACGTCGACTATGACGACGATAATAAGAGACGCAATGATTATGACAACGACTAGCGACGGAAACAACTACGACAATACGAATCACCATGGCGGTGGCATAGTCACAAGCGTTGCGCACCATATCGGGTAAGACTGTTCTACGTGGGCTTAACATCTATCTCGCCATCTCCCACCCCTCGCATTACCGAGCAAACACACCTTTTTAGCGGCATTTCATTAATATCATAATGGCAATGGAGATCAAGCGAATGAGTCGGCCTGCCCCGGAGGCAGACTTGGAACCAAGAGGCGCTTCTTCGTAGCCAACGCCTCTCGCCGTACGCTAACTGTCTCGCGTTCGAGTAGATCATTTGTCTTCCTCAGTAAAGTACAACTACGCATGTTGTAGACCCCAGCGATTCTCCGCTGGGCACGAGTCGCTCTCGCGAGGTCGCGAAATGATCCTCCACCAAGATATTCCTTTCTTTAGAATATTTTGTAAAAACAGACTTTTGCAATTTAACTCGTTAAATTAAACTATTTTTTTATTGTACTGCAATATTATAATCCATAGAGAAACAAAGAATTACAATCGCAATATAATGTATAAAAGGATTCATATCGCAATGATGACACAGAATAAGTAGATATTGTTTCCTTTTATAATTGGCTGCGTTCAGCAGAAAAAGCAGCTTTGCAACTCACTGTCGTGAAATTCTTTAACATGATCTTGCTCTTAGTTTCTCACTGGATCTAAATGTATAAATCAATCACATTCTACTCAGTTGCAAAGCTACTTTTTTTGCTGAACGCAGCCATTTTTTTACAGACTTCATACACTTTGCACTCTCTTATTTTGAGGAGACATTCAGATTTTTAAATATTGATATAAAATTTTTAATGACGATCATTGGATCTAATTTGAAATAGAAGATTTTAGATGAAAAAATAAAACTAGCTCTATTCAAAGATACACAAATTTTATGTAGACCTCTCCAATGTTGAAAACTGTTTACAGCAACTGTTTACAGCGTATAATTTACGAATCCTCAAATAAGTCGTTACATTGTAATCGAGTTGATTTATTCGCAGAGCGTGGAACGATGACCAAATTAGAAAAAAACCTGGCTACCGAGCGTGTAATAGTCGATTGGGCTATTACGAACAATTCGATGAGATAACCTGCTTGGGATTACTGAGCCTCCTTAGCGCACCGGTTCTATTCAATGAGTTATAGATAAAATGCACGTTAGCGCGCGCGCTGGCTCTCGAACCACCTCATCCTGACTAATTACGGCAAAGCCACGAGCGACATCGGATTAGCATTCCGGTCGCCTTAGATACGAGAAGTTGCGAATGAACGTTACCTTCGCACCGCAAGAAGAGGGGAGGACGGTTTCTGATTCTGACTGTAGTATATCCGCTCTCTCCTTCTCCTCTTTTCCTCTCCCTCGCTCTCCCTCTGAGAGACATAATTCGAAATTGTCGGCTGGGTCAAAGAGCAGAACTCGGCTACTTAAGCGAATTGACTCTAGTGTTCTTCGGGGTCACGTGCCACAGCTTCTTCTTCTCTTGCTGTAATCTCCTACCGTTGCCCTTGTTCTTCCTTCATTATCGTATGGAAGAATTTTGACTAGAACGGCTTAACATTAATATCACGGTATTCGTGTGTACTTTCGCTAGTGTGTACTTCGCTAATTAGTGTAACAACACAAATTACATCCATAATGATATATATAAATTTTTGTATAGATAGATTATTCTCTCTTTCTCGTACAATTAGCTGTAAATGTAATAATAAAAATATACAATATCAAAAATTACAAGATGTCCTAAAAAAGAATCATTTAGTAAACATTATCAACATTTTTTACTTGAAAGGTGAATAATGATCACAAAACGATTGTGAGTAAAAAATCTTTGATCAATGTAAACCAAAAAAATTAACATTCTAGATTATTTATTTATAACATTCTAGAAAATTTACATTCTAGATAGGAACTATTTCCAAAAATTCAAAATAAGATAATAAAAATGAATATTCTGTATTATCAAAACCAAGAAAGAAAGCACAAGATCAATCTTCATCATCGCTCCAAGTCGATTGGACATTTCCTACTCACAGTCAGTAATTTCTACGAGTAGTTTACTCTGTTGAATCTTTTTTTTTTCAATACTCTATATGTTTATTTTGCAATTTATTTTGCGATCTGATATTGTCGCAAGTACATTATACAAATCGCTGGCGTCGCGCTATTAGCCGTTAGTGTACGTGACGTACATTCTCCTACATTCTGTCATATCCTCCGGTCATTTACGACGGCCGAGAACACGCGGTCTTGGAGGCACAACCATGCCGATCTGACCTCATCGGATGTGACTCTGATTTGCTCAATTCGTCCACGACGTTCTTTCGCTCGTACACGATCGCGTACATCTCTCACGGGCGCTTCAATACACAGTCGTCTTGCGCGGAAAAAGAGCCTCTGCGCGATTGCTATCGTCTCTGCCTCATTATTCCATTATGATGGCGTGTGGCGTGTGCCATACCCCATCCGCCTTGCCTTCCCAGTGTTGACCGCTCTCCTCTTTCTTCTCCTCCTTGCTCTTCTCCTTTTTCATATTCTTACTCTTCTCTCTCTCTCTCTCTCTCTCTCTCTCTCCTCTGTTGTTCCTTTCCCCTCGACCGTAATCTTCTTCTCTGGCGTTTTCCTCCCCATTCGTTTTCTCCTTCTCATTCATCCGTCGAACCATCTTGGTTCATGTTTCTCTCTGGCTTCCTTCGTACGGAGCACCGACGGAGAGACACCGCGTACACATCTTCGTGACGATGACGTGCGTGATATTACGCGCCGAGATACGTGGAGCCAACACTAACAGGAGAAGGAGCGAAAGAGGGAGAGAAAGTGAGATGATGAGAGAATGTTATGAAGAAGAGAGAAAAGAAACGAGCGAGCGACGAAGAGACACAAAAGGTGGTATAGTGGGCGGGAGGAGGACAGGGAATGAGGGATGGACGGTGCAGGGACGAGGCAGGGCAGAGACTCTCAAATGGTTCGAAACAGGTTCCAGGACCGTTGCTCACTTCGATCCCTCGGTGGGTGGAGAACGAGTTACAGTACACGCGCTGGCCGCGGAAGACAGCTGGGTTTTGGTTACAGGCGTGCGTGGCGAGGCTGCGAGATGAGGAGAAGGTGGAGATAAAATAGGAGAGAAAGAATCTCTCTTTCAAGCTATATGTACGGTGCACGCGAAGTTAACGTTGACATTTTCTGTTATTGAAGAATTATTATTAGCGGACTGTATCTACTAAGAATACACTAAGAATACACGATAGGTGATCTAGGTCGACAGTAGAATTTTCTTTGATACTCGTAGGAAGCAATCTGTTCTAATCATCTGTTCTAATTGATTACTAAGATTATGTATATTTGAATCTTTAGCTATTTTACACGAAATGCGGAAATTGTATGCGTTTAAAGAAAGACTATGATAATTAACAGAAGTTTTGAAAATATATTTATTTGTTATTGACTGAAAAATTCAAAGCTACTTTTTTATTATTTAATTTGATAATATACGAACTTTTGTTTATTTCTCAATTTAATTTATCAATAACCAAATAATAAAAGTCTTAAAAATGTATTTATTTGTTATTGACCGAAAAATTCAAAGCTATATTTTTATTATTTAATTTTATATTATATTATCCTAATTTAATTTCTTATATACTCGTTGTCAGATAAAATTTTCAGAAGTTTTAAAAATATATTTACTTGTTACTGACTGAAAAATTTGAATATGTATTTTTATTATTTAATTAAATATTATACGAGCTTTTGGTTATTTCTTAATTTAACTTCTCATATACACTGACACTTACATGTCAAGCACTGTTTAGTGTCAGCGGAATATATGTAGTTAGATATTGCATATTAAAAAATTCAAAGCTAGGAGCTATTTATCGCCTGCAATAAGTGAACGTGCGCGCGCGCGCGAGCGCGTTTGAGCGCTGTTAGAATGACTGAATCCGCTCCTGCGAGCGATGATATCATTCGTATGTCGAAACGGTAAGCGAGCTGTCTCCTATCTCATGCTCTCTGCTCCGTGCTGCGGTAGAAGATTTTATTCGAGTCCTTTTCCTACATTCATTAAGTATTCCGCTTCCTGCGCCGCTTATGAAACTGCGTTTGGGATTATCTATACTTATACGAATCCATATCGGGAATGAAACGACGATCATCTAGAAATATTACAACATTGCGCTAACTGTATATATAATTTATGCAATTTTTTGTAGATCTAAAAATGTTTCTTGTCATTTTATTATGTATGCTTCTTCCCTTCATAAAAGCATCACCTCGATTGTTGATTTTTAGTAGATAATTGAAATTTTATTATTAGGAAAAAGCTTACAAGATTCTTATCGATTGTATGCATGAAGCTTTTGATTAATAAATGGCACTCAGAAATAATGTAGTATAAAAAACACAATTTTAATAAATTGCCATTGAATTTTGTTTCAAAAAGGTTATGGCACAGAAAAACGTAAGCAGTGAGACATTTAGGCAAATCAATATTTTTTATTTACTACTACTTGTATTACTGCCTTACTATGATCTTTACTATAATTGATCGATTCGTTTACTGTTTACAGTTTAATGTATTTAGAAATATGATCTGTTTCATCTTTTATACCAACTGTTTCCTCCAATAAAAATTTAATAGCGCACGGAAAGAACAATTTTGCTGAAGCATCTAAAAATTTATGTAGATATAGATCTGAAAATAATTTTGATAGACTATTAAAATAATTATGTAGGAATGCAAGCATGATGAACAATGCTGTAAAAAATGTTGACATTCTAGCAACAAATTTGAGCGTTTTATATAATTAATTATATAATTAATTTATATAATTAATTTAATAGTTTAACAAAATTATTTTCAAAACTGTACCCAGTTTTTTCAGATGCTTTAGCAAAATGTTCTTTCCAAGATTTAACTTATTTTTCATCCTTTTCTAGTTTTCAAAATTAGAAAAAATAAAGAAAAGTCGAAGTTAAAATTAATCTACTGAAAACGAATATTAATCTTGCTCTAAATAATACAATTTATGTTAGCATGCAGTAATGCATTGTCAAAAACAATCCTTATCAAAAACGAACCATAAAATTAAATTCGTATGTCTATAATAGCAAAACGATATATGATTGCGCGCACATTGAAGATTCAGCTTCCAGATAAGATATTATGACTGACAAGTAAAATTTTATTCAAATTGGTAGATAAATACGAATTTCGTCAAACAACACTACTCAAATGTATTCTTAGGTGCGATGATTTCGTGAAGTGATTACATGCATCATATTGTACGAGAGACTCGCACGGTTGAGCAGCACTGAAGAAGTGGCAAGGCACGCGACAAGGCAGCGTGTCCCACACGCGTTTGCTTCGAGAAGCTCTCCTCAAATCAAATCACGTAATGCGTAATGTGTGTATATATGTATATATTATATGCTATATATACATATATCTTTCGGTGAAATCGTTGAATCGCACATTGAATCTTGGAGCGGGAGCGAAAGACTCGCGACCATTGGCGAGCCGCAAAAATCCGCCATTAAAATTCGCGAGCCACGGGCTCCTCCCATCGCGACGTTCGGGATGTGCGTTTCGCGATATTGCCGATCGCACATGCTGCAATGTTGACGCCTTATCTTTCTTAAATTACAATCGTTTGCAGCCTAAAGGAATTACACAAAAATAATCGAGCCGGAAGTTAGATTTTATGCACGCATTTGCATTCCATCAGAATTGAAGTGCACACAGAAAGAACAATTTTAATAAATTATCTAAAAATTTAATTAAATATAGATCTGAAATAATTTTATTAGACTATCAAAATAATCATGTAGGTATAAAGGCTCAAGCTAGTTGAGAATGGCAAAACTTTTTGTAACATTGCTTATCATGCTTGAGTTTCCTACATAATTATATTTTGAAAGTCCAATAAAATGTCTACATAAAGTTTTAGAAATTTCAATAAATTTGTCTTTTCTGTATAATTATGATTTAAATTTTTTTTCACTGAAACGATCGTCTACAATTTAAATTAAGAGAAAAAAAATCAGAAGATACAACTTTGAAGAGTTTTATTAATTGATAATAATATTAAGGGACGCTAATTTTATAATAGAAAAACTTTAGAAGCATAACAAAAAATATATAATTTGCAGTTTGTTTTTTCTTTAGGCTTTTCGAAACTTTATTCTCGAAAAGTCTCCTCAAAAATGTCTTATTTTCGAACTGAAATACCATGAAAGCGCTATAAATCTCGTGATATATAATACTATAAAATTTTATTGGTTGAAATATCAAACCTTGTTTTATGTTAAATAATATTGAGCAACTGAGAATTAAATCGGAAGGATGATTCACACTGATCATAGTGATCACCATCTCGCGAAATTTGTAGCCAATGGATCTCGGTAAATTAAAAAATTCTGGATTCGAAGGTCAACTTTTTGTCAATTTTTCAGGCGTTTTTATCCGCGGGATACTTCAGTTGAGGCTGGCGCCTCTTTGGTGGTATCACGCGAGACACGAGAAGGAGAGGGCTTAATTCACCGTGCATTTCCCCTTATTTGGACTTCCGCGCTCGATCAGACTGCAGGAGGGAGTGCGGCAACTTTGGGAGGGAACGAGAGGGCCGAGCCTTCGAGACGTATGGCGAGGAACTCGCTGAGTGATGAATGTATATACGCGTCTCATTCATCTCCTACTCTATTCGGTGACAAGTTAGACCGGTGGGACATCACGTTAAAATTTATTCACGGAAAGACCCTGCCTTTTTCAGCTACTGCGCGAAAATACAAATCACTTTCTTTCCCCGTTCAATTCACGATATCTTTCCCAAGAATGTTTAACGAGAGATAACGCAAATATCGTTTAGCAAATATAACGCGAGAAATTACAGCATAAAGTAAAAAAATGAAATTATTGTAGCAAATAATAAGTTTGAGCACTTTCTTCAACAGCTTTTTTTTAATTGATATTAAAAATCGAGATGTCGATAAATTTTCATTCACGCTCAAACTGCTCGTCTTTCACTGGGTTACTGTGAACGAATGTTTTGTGAGTTTGCAATTGAACCGTTGCACTACTGTTTGCATCCAAATTGATTCGTAAGCCCAGCACTCTTAGATTCTATTCACGTGTAATCAAATGTATCGTGTCTGGTATCAAACAGAAGAAATTATTCAATTCAATCCATACAGTTAATGGTCTTAGCGACCATTCATATGTTATTGTCGTTCAAACGGTAGTCAAATTGTGTGTCGTTCGACTTTAACGTCTCGCCTAAATTAGATACTCCGAAAAGGCATTATAAAAAGATATTATAACTATAAAAAAATATACATGAGGAAGTTTCACAAAACATTACATTATAATTTTCATATCAATTTTCTCTAGTTATTTCAATGTCTCCGCTACAAGATTTGATAAATTAGTTGGAAAGCAATTATTATGATCGTCTTCTTTTTTTTCGTTTAATCTTCGGTCTTCTTTTTAAAATAAATATGCACCATGAATTATATCATCTTCGATATATTTAATATCAATTGTGTTTATCTAACTGCGTTTGATTTCTTTCCCTTTTCTTAGAAGATATCACGAAAGCAATATCACGACTACGATATTCATATGCTCCAGGCAAATTTAATTGATATTCCAGGCCGAGCTGAATCGCCCTACAAAAAAAAGCTTGACGATCGTAGCAGACTGTTCTGACATCAGGAGACTGGGAACGTACTATAAGGTACATGATAACCATCTTCCATGACTGCTATATGCAGACAACTATTCAATGTCTGTATTATTATTATTAATAACAATATAAACCAATAAGCCATAAAAAGTGAAAATAAATAAAATAAAATACTAAAGAAAGATTAAATAAAAACAAAATATAATTGATTTAAAAAATATAAAGAAATCAAGATATATAATAGTTCAAAATAAATCTGTAAATATTATGAATAATTTAATAAAATAAATTTGACTTATATATTTATAAAATAAACATTAGGTAATTTCTATATCTATTAAAACAATGTTTTTGTACCAATATTTACAATATTTGTAAGAGAATTTTCGCAAAGACTGACAGTATACTATAAACTGACAATATAAACTACAAAGGATGATATTATAGTAGAGATTATATATACTAATTTACGAGAGCGAGAAATCTTAATTTTCTGACAGTCATGTTAGTGTCGTAAAAGCCATTATCATGATTGCTACAAGTATATACAGAAACGCAGGCAGAGAAAAACATATTGAAGAGTGACATACGTACATATACGTAGAGCATATAGTATTGGTTCGATAAAACACCGAATAAACGATTCTCCGCGCCCTAATGTGATTCCGTTCTGACTATTATGTGCTCCACCACTTGGAGATCGTTGCTCTTTATCGTGTCAGGGCGCAACGAGTTCTCCTTTTTTAGGAACAACACAACATGCCGTCGCGTTCGTCGTCCCGATCGAAATCGTAATCCACTGCGTGCCTCGTGCATACGGAAAAACGATCTCGTGTAAGAATGAGAAAGCAAGAAACGGTGGGAACGAGACCAGAGAAAAAAAGATGACACTGCCCATAATTTATCCTGGATCTTATTTCACGCGAGATCACATGTAACTATAATTGCATGAAAAAGAGTAAGATACACTATCAGATTATTTTGATAAATACCGAAATTTGTGATAAGAACATTCTGTTAACGAGTTGTTTTTTACAAATATCATAATGTAACACCGAGGTAGTTGATTACGTTTTATTGTATTTAACTTTTACTTATATAATGTTGTATAATGTACTCTACACGAACACTTATGCTGCAAAATACATTCGTTTTACACTGCAATTCTGATCAGCTTTTGGACGCATTTAAAATCCATTTTCATGGATTTTTATTTCACTTCAAATCAATGTATGTTCATCCCCGCATAAAAATGTATTGAAAAAAATTTATAAATACACCATGAAGATGTAACGTAATATATGATACCTTCAGGAATGAATTCAGCATTTAAGATAATAAAATAAGTTCATACAAACATATATCCGATTTCTTTTCGTTTTAAATTATTTTTATTTTCGCTTTCATGTATTTTTTTGTTTCCATAAAAAAAGTTCAAAATAACTGTCTTATATTTTATAATGCTGCAACAGATAAAATCGAGTCGTTGTACTAAACAAGTAAAGTTTCACAGTGGTTGATATCAAAACAGTTAAGTTAAAAACAGATTTAAGGCGTATTGGGCAACAGGTTTGTCTTTTATTTTTTAACCTTTATATCACATATTAGAGGTTACTTGCTGGAAATCTCGTTCAATTCATTGGATGAAAATTTAATTCTTGTTAATAGATTTTTTGTAAACATGAATTTCAAATAACAAAAACCAAACGAATATAATTTATTTGAATCTATTTTATTCTTTTTAAATATCAAATTCATTACTGAAATGGCTCTTACATATTATCTTACATCCTGTATAGTAAAAGGCTAAATTCTTAACAATATCACCCATCATGTATATACATATTTGTTAAATACTCTGAATTAAGCGAGACAAATACTGATTTTACGCTCTTAATTGTAATCTTGATTGCTTCACTACTTATTGCATCTTTGTCCTGTCCTGGTTTTTGTTGCTGGTAACAGTTTTTGCTAATGCCTAACCATTTGCAAGTTACTATAGTCTATTGTATTACATTTTACTCCATTAACATGTAGCCTTGCAATAAATAAGTTAAATTAAATTAAATTAAATCATAGTTCAAAGTTTGTTTGTATCTGTAAATTATGAAAAATCTAACTCGCGGGATAGCAACAGCTCCGCGATCTCCACGGAAATGAAAAACTCCGAAAACGGAACAGGAGACAGAAAAATATAGAATGAGAGAAAGGGGGTGGGTGGTGGTGATGGTGGGGGAGGGGGGAAGAGAGGAGAAAAAAGGAAAAAGAGAGAAGGCATCTAAATGTTGGTCCAGGCGCGTGGGACGTTGATTGCGGTTAGGCTCGTGCCTACTCCCTCTTCTTACTTCCAACCCTTCTCTCCACTTCGCCACGCATGTCGGCGTCGCGCCGCGTCTTACTCTCTCCTTTTTCGCTCCTCTCTCCTTTGAGGAGAGACTCTGAATACCGGTCCGGTCTGTCGTACGGTTGTGCCGGTGTAAGTCGTCTCGCTAAGGATATATACACACGCACGTGCGTGCACGGAACGGGCTCACATACGTACGGGGGCCCAGTCGGCTGGCCGGTTGGTGGTCGGAGAAGGTAGGTATGTATACCGTATATACGAAGGCGACTTCTCTCCTCTCTATGCGTGAGAGAGTGCCGGTTAATGCACGTACATCTCTCGCCGCTTATACATAGATTTGGATGGTGCATGGACCAGTCCTGACACGCGAACGCGCGCCGCGAGCCGCGCGCGCCGTAGCCGTCTCGGACACAATGCTAGAGAGATCCGTGCCACACCTCTTTTCTTCCTTCTTCTTTTCCATCCCGAGTCCTCGGCGCGCCCTTGCGTCGGATATCTCCTCCTATATTCTCGCTATCTCGATACTTTTCACGATCTTCTTCTTTCCTTCGTTACCTTAGCCGTTTCATCTTCTTCTTTTTCTTCTTTTTTTATTACACGGCCGCAACGATTCTCTCCCCTCGAATCTTCCTTCGCCCCTTTTCACGCGCGCGCGATATCGCTTCAATACGTTCCCGATAGTACTTTATCGTGTATTTATGCGTTTCTGTCACTTTTGCTTCTTGACATATCCTTGCTTGTTCGATAAAATCTCCGCAGTGATTTGCGAGCGTACTAATTTTATCGGTGCGGGAAGAGTAAGTTTTAAGGCTTTCACGACGCGATAGTTTCGACCAGAAGTTAAGGTATAAGTTGCATGATAATTATCAGTAAAGTAAAATTACTGAAATTTACGATTTTAAACTTGTATATCCTATACTGAAAAAAAATTACTAAATTTTAATAAATATTTGAATACTACTGTAAATATACAAGAACCATTGATTTAAGTATCATTTTATATTAATACAATTTTATATTAATACAATTAATTTACTTAAGTAAATTTTTCATTAATATTTAAACAATTATTAATATTTAAAGTAAATTTTTTCAGTGTATAAATTTTTTAAAATATCCTCCAGCATAAAATTTCGAATTGAATTCTCATATAAATTATTATGCAATTAAGTACTACTTTTAAACGCGTGATTATGAGACATATTACCGCAACCGCTTCTAAAAACTAGCGTGTAGTTAAACTTGTTGGGTCGCAAAGCGTTTAGTGAAAATTGTCGGTTGTTGCATATTTGCTCGCATATATTAGTTCTCCGCAGTGACTGCAATATATAATAATATCCTTAAAAAAATGATGTACCATGTCGTTTATGCGCGTGAAACGCGCACGCGCGTATCATTCGTGACCAGACAGAACAGGAGAACCTTCAATCATCAATTTATGAATGAACGGTTAAGTTCCTTTCGGTGAAAGTCTAAGGCGTACACATCGAGAGGCTGAGAGTGAAGAAAAAAGGAATCACTTGGACAAGGTGGGGACTGCAGTTAGATATCGAGGAGCGAGACGAAGCTCATGAAAAACTGAAGCTGTAATATTTTATTTATCAATTACATAAACAAAAATTTGCTCAACACGCAATGTTTACTAAGAAATAACATATATATATATATATATACATATATATATATATGTATATTGTGTTTCAAATTTTACTATTACACTGAAAAAAAAATATTCTAAATTTCAATAAATATTTATTTGAATAGTACTAACTAAAAATTTATTAAATATAAAAATATATTTCTTTAGTACGAAAAAACATTAATTTGATTTAACAATCATTTTTTTATTAAGTAAATATTTATTTATTGTAAATAAATGTTTAGTTGGCAGTATTCAAATAAATATTTAAATTTAGGCTAATTTTTTTCTCAGTATAGTGTAAGTGTAGTGTTCTAAATATTTATGTAGAACAATTTGATAAGTTAATAACTTATTAAAAGGAAGCTAAAGTTGAAAATAAGACGAATTTTGATAACGAAAAAGTTAAAAAAAGCTAATTTATTAAACTGCATTCGTAGTATAAATAATGTAAACTATAGATTTTTCAGCTGTCGTAGTGAATATTACACAGTCGTAATATAATCTCATGATGATATGACAACATTAGCTCTGTTCCCGTTGCTTGCACTTTTTGCTCTTAGCATCTCTGCTTTCTCTTTCCTTAACGTTCAAGTATATATTTATCTTATTGTAAATGTAAAAATTTTTTTAGAATTTCAAGCAACGCGAACAGATCTGTTATTGCAGAAAAGTTCTATAATTGCCAGAAATGCGTAAAGTTACATTTAAAGCATCCCAAGCAGAACAACAAGTCATGGTAACGTCATGACAGTAAAATGACATTAAAATGAATCGAAAATGATTGAAAAATGATTTTTAATGATCATTTTGGAGTCATTTTGATATCATTTTGATATCATAATGACTTGTTCTGCTCGAGGTACTTCAAAACGCAAATTTGATCCGTAAATGTTTAATACAATATGTAAAAGATTAGACATAAAGCTTAAAAAATTATTATTTCATACAATATTAAATTAATGAATATTAATGAAAAATATAATTTTTTAATAGTTATAGTTACAGAATATTTATAAATCTATGCTTTTATGTAACTTTATAAGTCAATGTTTTTTAACACGTGAGATATTTTCGAATTATCTTATATTATATTCTATACACGGATATTAATTTTAATTTTTATAATATAAAAAGCTTAAATTTTTTGTAATTGTTTTTAAAATAATTGAGTCATTACGTTGTTGTAAACTTGCAAAACGACCTGATATCTACTTGGCTTCTGATACAGGCTCATACTAAGAGATGGCAGGAGTTGCTTAATGAAATGAAGCAAGTAATTGAAATTTATAATCTTATTGCATTCTTTCATTTCTTCCATCGCTCTTCCATTCCATTAAAGTATATTTGCTCGTGTCAATAACTTGCATTGTATACGTCAAATATACTTTTCAAAAATTATTCAATTTTTAATATTCACAGAAATAAATATAGTATAAGTTATTAGAATTTTTAATTAAAGAATTGAAAAAACAAGTTGTTTACCAAATTCAATACGAATACTTTTTAATTAAATATATTAAATATAATTATTATAATTATTAAATATAAAAATTATACATTTTTTTGTCACATCAAGTTGAAGATATACTAAAAATGTAACTTCCATTATTTGAATGTTATTCGAGTTTTTTTTAAACAAAATCCAAATTTCAAGTGTTAACATAGGTAGAACTTTTTATCTATCTTTATTTAGATTTTAAAAAATGAGTCAATTTTTATTATAAAACTTGTTATTTCTGTAATTAATGAGAACAGACTCTATTTATATTGTAAATAAGAGATTAAACATAAAAGGATAAAAATGCGAACGATGTAGAAAAAAATGCGCTATAAAAAGGAAACTATTGAAGATAGATCAACCCATAATTAATAATATAGAGTTGTCCTGTTTTAAGAAAAGGATCTAGAAAAAGATCTAAAAGCATCTAAAAGCTATTTAGAATCAAAGAATTCTCGCGATTTTTCCATATTTTTTTATTATTAAAATCCTACAGATTTTTTTATTATTAATAATCCTACAGATTCAATATTTCTTTACTGCACTTGTAGGTTTACAAGATGCTGTCATTATGTTAATTCACAAAAGAAAAGCTTACTTTTCGTATCACTTTTTATATTTGTATTTTCTCTCTTTTGTAAAGAACAGACATTATTTATACAATTACAAAAATAAATAAATGTAAAACTGATTTGTAATTTGGAGTAAAGCGTGATGCGCGCACACAAAACACGCGCGCGCATAATTCCCGTTTTCTGAGGTTACTGGGTGAGTCATTCTGTATACGTTTGATTACTTTGGCTCAGTAAAGTGAGGTAAAGACAGTCCCCATTATGATATCAATTAATTACGCGGTTTCTGCGTGATGAGACCATCCGGTTTGGTAAGGTAAGTCTTACGCACCACAACGCGAATACCGTGTCCCGACGGCGCGGCGTTACCACTATCGGAATGACACAGGAATGCGAAGAATTCGAATAACGGGTTACTGTGATACGCGTCGGGCGATGATCCCTTAGCTTTTATCGATCTTCATCCCTTCGATCCCGCACGACAATGACATCGATTGACATTTATTGCGCTCGCAACATACCTTGTTCGAATAACTTAAAACATCTCCTTACATATATGTGTACAATCATAAAATGTAGTTTATAGATATATTATATTACAAATAAAATTGCTATAAAAAATATTGCTATATTTCATTATTTTTTTATCTCTCTCCTCTTCATAAACTTAAGTTAAAGTTTAATATATAATTGATATTACTTTTCTAAATTCTTTGAAATCTCGCTCTAAATTCTTTGGAATCTCGCTCTAAAAAATGAAAATTGAACTAATTCTGAAAAAGAGTGGTTCAATTTTCAATCTTTAACAGTGAGATTTCACTCCTGAAAATGAGATTCATTTTAAAAGTTTTAGAGAGATTGTGCAAGTAGATTCTTTCTTAAAAAGAATCTCGCGTTTCCCTAATTTTTGATAATAATCATGACAATGATCTCATTACCACACATTCTTCGCTTCAATGAGCGTCTTCCGGCCCATCAAATGCAAAAGGGCAGACATAGTCGTCAGGAACTACATTTCGGAACTGAATTCGTCCAACTGGAAAAGTAATACGACTGAATTGAATCAATAATCTATAATATAATAATCTATAATATAATATAAGAATTTATAGTAATGTAATTGTAATCCGAATAGCTATACGTTTAATAAACATTTTTAATGCATTTATTATTCATCTTTATCTTAAAAAATTTCTGAGCAAATTGTTTCAAAAATTATTTTGAACTTTTTAAAATAATAATATTTTCACATCTATTATGTTTATTGCTGAAACATGGAAAGGTCAATTTTGCTAGAGTATCTAAAAATTTAGCTAAATATACATTTGAAAAGAATTTTGTTGGATCATCAAAATAACTATATAAAACGCTCAAATTTGTTATTAGAATATCAAAACTTTTTGCAACATTGTTCATCGCATTTGAGATTCCTATTATAATTTAATGGATCAACAAAATTATTTTTAGAACTGTAAGTATTTAGCTAAATTTTTTAGATATTTCAGCAAAATCGTTTTTTCGTTTTGTATAAAAGAGATACCGTTTTTGGACGAAATGATAATTTAAAAAAATCCCATTAAAAATTCAATAAAGTACTCGAGATATAAATGCGGAAGGAAGATACGCTAAAAAGAAGTGGAGAGAAAGACAGACAGAGAGAGAGAGAGAGAGAGAGAGAGAGAGAGAGAAAGAGAGAAAGGGGGGGGAAGGAGGAGACCCACACTCTCGCAGATACGCGCGTGTCCTGGATCAAGGATGCAAATATGGCATAGTATCCTGCGCCGTGTGTCTCGCTCGCGTTTGGATATATACCTCTACCTAGACAGTAATATTGGTAGGTAATTCAAGCGAGGTAGGTTGAGCCGCACCCTGTTCCTCAAGCATCCACCGAAAGACCTCCGTCGTGGACACTCGTGCTTGTGTACGCGCACGCGCATGCACGCAGACACGCGCACGAGTATCTCCGGATACTCCTTATAACGTCTCGTACGGGAATGGTACTAACGTGCATGCATACACTCCGGACCCGCGAACGAGCTCGACAAGGGTCTGAGATGCGAGGTGAACGTCCCCCACAATATCTAAAATCTGTGCGCCCTCGCGCGCGCGCGTGCGAGCTCGAGCACGCGTGCATGCGTGCGTGCGTGCGTGCATCATCGTTCCATACAGTCGTGTTCATCTCACGTAAAACTTGACGATGTTGACTTGTGGTCGTACGCTTGTGCGTGGACCCACAAACGGGTGTGTTGGTGTGAGCGCGCACGGTTTGTCTCTCCCTCTCTTTTACGCTCTTTCTCCTTTCTTTCTTCGTCGTATCCACGGCCATAGGTGGTAGAACGAGCCTGTCCAGTTTTCCCATGGGAACAATACCCCACGGGATATATAATAACAATGGTCACGAGCGTGGGAGACGGGTCGATCTTTATTTACCCGTTGGTTTTTCGTTTTTCTTCCACGTCCCATCGCCCGTCCTTTTTGTCTTACTGTCCTCTTCTTTATTCTTCCCTGTTGTTTTCCCTCGTTCTTTCTTACACTCTGTTTCTCCACCTATTTCTTATTTCTTATTCCTTTTTCTCTCTAGTCTCTGGACTGCATCCTTCCTCTCTTACTCGTATACTCGTGATTCTCATCCGCGCAAAACTATTATGATTCCACGTGTCACTCTTTAGATCCACGCGAATCTTCATCATTTTCTCTTTCTCCGCTATCCTTCCTCAGTCTTCATGTACCTCTTTCTCTTTAGCACTCCCTTTGAGGAGGTAGGGCACGCGAATGTGGGAGGGATGGTTTCCGGTCGCCCACGTGCCCTCATGACGACCACTTCGTCGAGGTATCGGGAAATCGAGTAAAACATACTCTCGCGAAATCTCTCGAAGCGAGAAGTTACTGATTTAACATATACGAGTTACGATTAAGCTACTATAATAATATTAAAGAGAATATATATCGAGTTTACTCGAATCTTAGATTCAATTCCATCAATGTAACACTGTAACTTTAATATAAATTTAATCTCGATTTAACTTATTGTTTATCTTTTTCTCTAACTCTAAGAATTAAAAAAAGATAAAGAAATTGAACAGAAATTAAAATTTTTTTTTTATATCAGTAGAACAAAATCTTACGTTATATTACAAAATTTGACTCCATTTTACTTTGTCTGTCAATGATATAATTTATCAAAGGTTATAAATAAAAAAAAATATTTTTCCTCTGTTGTTAACTTCAAGTCGTCTTTTGTGTTTGCTGTGTATCTACAATTTTATATTTTGTATGTAAGAAATTTTTTTATTCAATCGTATGAAATAAAAGGTTTTTTATTACTGCACTAAAATTTTCCTTCTCGCTTTGTCAACACACACACATAGAGAAAAAACATAATAATAGCAACTATTAAGATGACAATTATAGATTTTATATGTAGAATTACAATGTAAACAATTAAATAAACTTATAATTATTATAATATTATAAAATACTCACCTATAATATATATGTATATGTATGTGTGTACAGTAATTCTACTTACAAAACTTGCATAGTTGTTACCACTGTTTTTCTCTGAGTATACATATTTACTTGAAGTACAAAGAGTATACATCATATATATATATATATATATATATATATATATATATATATATATATATTTCAGCTACAAGAACCTGAAGATGCGAAACGAGATAAAGCAGAAGTTTCTTTAAGAATACAAACTGTGCAAAAAGTAGGTACACAATCGTAAAGTTATGTAAATATAGAATTAAAATATTTTATCTACATTCGCGTGTGACCAGGTAAATTTGTTCTCCCGAATTAGACAAATCTCACACCTTGCCGTGAGACACGACGGGTGCGTCGCGCACGTAGAGATACGCAAATATTAGACCCCATCTCGCCCCACTACGGTAGCGGGCTGTTGCGCCAAGACTCACCGTTTCTAAGCTCCTATCTATACACCTGAATCGAGAGGATTTTCACAACGACGCCAGCCGATGAGAGAAAAGGAGAGAGAGAAGGAGAGAGCCCTGACTAGATTGTCGCGTGGGCGACCGGAAACCGTACCTTCCTACCGTCTTTGGTCGTCACTCGACGGCTCTGCGAGAGAGGGGAAGTGAAGAGAAGGAGAAGGCAGACCGGTCAAGAACTCGCCATATTCTTCGACGTTCTTCTGCCGATACATCGACTGTACGCACAGGCGGATCTCGTGCGGGACAAACGCGTGATATCTTCGCATCAAGAATACATGAAAAATCCTTGGGGGTGGAGTGGGGAAGAAAACATTTTTCTTTTTCAGTAAACGATTACAGCAAAGATTGCGGCGCAAAACATTATTCCAAAGCATGATCTTGGAATGATATTCATAGTCGATTTTTCTATTTGAAATTGTTACAACCTTTGGCCCAATTTTTTATTGAGCTTAATCTGATGTTACACTCAATGGGCTCACCTATGACATCATAGATGAAGCCCATCTTGGACATCAGGTTAAGCCTAATCACAAGTCAATAAAAAAATGAAAAACCGGGTCTTAAGATATCATAAGCCAATCAAAGGAATCTATATATTAGCATTTCATTAAGACATTACTTAAGACGATCTTAAAGTAAGAGCGAACTACAAATTGTTCTTGTAATATTGCGCGGACTATATATTTGTTTCTGATTTTTCAGTGATTTTCAAATTTTGAATTCCTTTCGTCGCGTACACCCAATCGACCGCTCCCGTGCAGACTTCCAAGGAACGACTTCTAAACACGTCCCCTATGTCCTCCTTTAAACGTAATTCGGATAAAGTGTGCTGTATAAACTGCTACTGGGATAAGCAGGGCGACCGGGCGGAGAGGTGGCCGGATTGAGAAACAAGCCGGGATTAATGGGCCGGCCAGCCGGATCGGTCGCGGCGGAACCAATGATATGACGAAAGAAGCAAAGGATATCGCGCTTATCCTCAAATGGTAGAGAGGTGATGACCTCGATCCTACGTTCGCGCGTTGCAAACGCGCTGCGCGGCGGCGCGACGTCGCGCCGCGCCGGCATGCATATCGTTCCCCATTCCCGTCCTGCACCTCGTTCCGCCTGTTTTCTGCCCCGACCCGATCCGACTGAACGTTCTCGACCGGCCTGCCCACACAACATAGCGCCCGCCGCGCGCGCCTGCCCTTCTGTCAATTATATTTACTATTTCATTCATACCGCCGACTCTTGGTTCACGGGCCGTGCCCATTCACTAGACAACCACCTCGCGCGCGCACGCGCGGCAATTGGCTAGGGAACGCGATTATCTGATAATCTTTCGCCACACAAAAATTGGAAGCTTGTTTTCTTTTGGTAATAATCCTGGTTCGCCTGTCGACAAGTTCTGTTCTCAAATTTCGAGTTAATGTCGAGTTAATTATGTTTAATTGTACGATATTGTACCGCGCGCGCGAGATAGGTATATAATTATTATATAATTATTAAGAAATTTATTATTATAATTGTTATATAAAATTTTTATGTAATTATTATTGATTATTTAGATATAGGCGTCAATTAAAATAAAAATTAGAAAATAACATGTATTTATAAATAGATATACACATATTTTTTAACATATACGATATTTCTTGAGCTTTTACAATTATATAAACAGTTTAAATTTATTAATATATAATCAATTTTTTACAATTTTAAACTTTTTTTTAACTTCTTTTTATTGTGGACGATTTATACTTTGTGTCAGAATTTAAGCTAGAATTTTATTTATAATTTTATAACATCAAATTTTTAATATTGTGTAAAATTATACACAGAATTTTATTTTGTAATTTAACGCAAATTATAGTTTATCTAAAGTAGGATTTAATTTCAAATCTAAATTTTATTAAATCAAACTTTTTCTAAAATTAGCTAAAATTATTGGTTTTCTCATTTATAAATTTTTTTTATTTTGAATTATTTATGAATCGAAAAAATAATTAATATCATAATATTTTTATTAAGGAAAAATCGAGATCTCATGTTTATTTAAAATTATAATCATATAATTAAAATTAAGACTATGAATTATAAGACACATTTATGTAATAAACGATAATAATTTACCGATATATTGTAATATAAAAGTTAGTGAAAAAATTATGAAAATTTTTACCTTTTACGTATAGTAATAATCTTTTAATTATTAATTTTAATTATTACTTAATCCTGCGTATAATGTATTTGAAATCGATAAAGTAAAAGAGAAATAATAGTTATATAACATATTAAATTACGTCTTATTTTCTTATTTTACTTGGGGTAAATGCTCAGTCTACCTTATTTGTATTGTGTATAAAATCTGCTACTCTAATATCACATATGTATAGTAAATTTTTATGAGTTTACATGCGTAAAATCTTACATAAAATAACAGTTTTTTTCAACATTTGGAAGAAACTGCAGGAGAAAGGTGCACATGCAAATGATGAAATAATTAAATTGATATAATTACTTAAAAAAGATAAATCTATTTGATTTAAAAAAATAAAAATAAGGAAGGAATTACAAGAATCAATCATGCTTCTATTCAAAATATTGAATTGAAATTCTATCAACAAGATGGCGTAATCAAACAGAGAAAGATTTGTTAGGGGAAAAATATTACTATACTAAAATATCTAGGAAATTATTTCCTATTAGATGTCAAAATATCAAATTGATTACTGGATGCAATATTAACTCTTGTATAAATAAGTTTGATTTAGCTTTACTATTAAATTATAAAATATTAATTAATATTTTATAATTTAATAGTTTAATTCTTACTGTGATTGGTCGATTTGATTGACAATTCACTTCACGCTATAATCAAATCGATCAATCACAGTAAAAAATATTTTAAAATATTTAATCATAATTGATCGGTAATATGTTTACAATCTTACAATTATTATGACTAAAACTTTTTTACATCTGATGGCTTTTATTTTTAAAATATCTCAACAACAATAAAAAGTCTTAAGACTGATATTTTAAAATTCTTGGTTACGATTTATCGTTTACATTTATCTTTGCGGTAAGCCGGTTCACACCTTAATGGAAAGCGGAAAAGCGGAAACCAATCAGAATTCGCGGAAAGACAAACAAGCAAGCAAAATGTACCGCTTATCACTACTGCGAGTTTCAATTGGCTGTTTTTTCACTTTCCGCTTTTCTGTCAAGATGTGAACTCAGCTTTATAACCCTTATATTTCATGAATGCAGCTACGTATGATCTAGGGACATTATCTGTCAGAATTTCTTGTTTATTTGATTTTAGTGATTGTAGTGATGGAGACGTCCGCCTTGAATCTGGTGAGTCTTCTTTCTTCGCATAATATATTTTTACATTGTTTGTATATTGTATAATATATTTTTACATTGTTGTGCCAGTTACTGCACGAGTCGAGTAAAGAAAAATGATTATTTAATTATGATCTCTTTTAGGAGAGTCATCGATACACTATATTTTATTTGAGCTAGAAATAAAATAGATACTAAAAATATTAACATATGTGTTGATTTATTTAATAAATCGCATGGATTATTAGGAATTATTTCTACATATTTTATTCATTATACACTGAATCATCGACGAAATTGAAATCATAACTAATACTTTCGATCTAAGGCACATGAAAAACAGAGAAGAGCAGAAGCATTGTTGCGAGAGGGGAAGTTTGAGGAAGCAGCCAAGTGTCATGAGACTGTAGCTGATCTTCTAGCAGAAGCTCATGAGCAACTTGAATCCAGTCTTATCCATGTGCATGCGTCTACTTTATCTTCTCAAGATACATCAAAATTTCTGACACCTGTTCACTCATTTGTCACATTGGAATCCCTCAGTTTACAACGAGATCATCATAAGAGACAAGCAGCTGTTGTCAGGTATATAATATTTATACATTTCTATTCTTTCCAACTAAACTTTCTATATCATGCATCTCTTTCTTTTCTTTCTATGTTTGAGGAAAAAAAAAGAAACACATACACTCTGCCAAAAATTCAATTAATAAGACCAGATTATTTCCAAATTATCTATTTTACATAGCTTATTATTTGTATATATGATTTTTTTATTTATTAATGAAAAAAATTTTATTCATTATTAGAATGAAGCAGGCACAGTATGAGGAATACAAAACAACCTTAGAAAATCATCAGAAGGATCTTCTCAATAAACACGCAGCTAGATATAGTGAAAAAGATAATTGTACGGATATAAGAATTGACAAGTATGATGGTTCTTTACGTCAGGCTATATATAAAACTATTGACGAACAAGATAGTCTTCTAAGTTTGATAGATATCAAGTTGCCATTGTCTAGTGCTGAAGAAAAAAGTTTCAAACATCCAAAAGACACAGGCACCGTTATAGAAGAGCTTAGGACCGTTAACAGCCAATTACGATCTCTCGTAGGTAGCTTGCTTAGTCAACTAGAAGCAAAGGAAGAAGAAGTACGTCAACTGACAGAACGTCTTTACGCAGTTTCTGTCAATTCTAGTGATGATATCAGATCGGAAGAACATCCTCTATGTCCTCTTGATCCTTTACCTCAATTGACACCTCTTGAAATGCCACTTTTCGATTTTACATCAACATAAAATACAAGCTTTTTACATCTAAAATATGCTTCATAAATTTTCATGAAAGAACTTTAAAGTGAAATTAATATTAACCAATCATGATTAGTGCTAAAAGTATCATATTTTCAAATATATTAATATAACGAAGTGTATATAATTTTAAATTTTATATAAGGTATAACAAAATGTAACGTGTATTTTTGTTGTAAATTTGGATAGAAAGGAGCGGTGTATGCTAAAAAAAATGTATATATTTTTTTGTTATGCCTCTTTAATTTGCTGAAGATCTATTTAAAAGTTCGGCTGTGTATCGAATCAACAGTACAGAAGATTAATAACTTTAAAAAAAATTAATAATGAGTGAAGATGGATTTCTCAGTGAGTGATCAATTTGTAAATAGACGAGTTCCGAACAAATCGAGGATTTCGCGGACGATTGTTCGATCACTAGTTCTGAGAGTATAATCCTCTGTGTAATCTGTTATTATGAAAATAAAGCAAAAATTCAGATCTAAGTGTCGCAATTATTTCGTGAGTGCGGAGAAGTGCCGATTGTGAGATTAATTAATTCTACTTTTATTTATGTTTCTATATTGATTTAAATATTCTTCATTTTAACATATTTTTAATAAATTACAAAAATATGCAAGAAAAGTATGTATGTACATATATATATATATATATATATATATATATATATATATATATATATATATAAAAATA
>Ga0157364_1000915_pt1 | contig 23125 bp, 9 predicted proteins | sample AttsexASBM2_FD_111476 | JGI IMG/M metagenome (GOLD analysis project Ga0157364, IMG submission 111476) | Fungus gardens microbial communities from leaf cutter ant in Ribeirão Preto, State of São Paulo, Brazil - Atta sexdens ASBM2 | ecosystem: Host-associated > Fungi > Mycelium > Unclassified ...
AAAGAGAAAGAAAATTTTCCATATTTTTGCTAAATCAAAACAAATTCTAACTGCAACACTATAAAGCTTTAACTGTAAAAATTGTTTACAAAATCTAAAACATTGGATCGGCTTTACCTTACATCGGCTTCAGAAAGAGCTTTTGCTTTCGTTTCGGATGGATGTATGATTGATAATGAAGATTATAGCAAAAATAGAACGACAGGTATGACAGCATCTTTTAGTATTTATTAAAATTCAAGTCATGTTCACCTATACGTACGTTTCTGATTTGTCGGCGATATGTAGAGCTTATATAGCACAAGAAACGAGATCTAAACATGGTTTTCGTGTCTAACACACATAAGTATTTATATTTTATATTGCAATGATGTTCAATATACATAAATATTACACACATAACATTTTATAACATTTTTTTATCTTATGCAAGAAAAATATGAGATATTAAAATAAATAATATAAGAAATTACATATACAAAATTATTAAATTGTAGAATATGGCACATTATGTACGTAGTTTTTTATAATTTTCAAATTATAATACGTACATTATATTTAAAAATAATATAACTTTAAAAGCTAAACCATAAAAAGTAGCATTGCTATTTCTAGAGAATAAAATCATGTCATTTAAATCAGAATTACTGTTTCAAGTAGATAAATGCATTGGGTTTATTTCTTTAGTGATTTATTACATAAATTTCTACATTATAGTGTTATTCCGTCATATACAACTTTAATGTCCATTGAAAAATTTAGTGATGAGACAAATATTGCTGTTGATTTTTCTTTAATGGAAATTTTAACAACCATTATTTATTATAATTTGGAAGCGATAATGATAATATCAATACGAATTGCGAATACAATTGTATGTCTGAAAAAGATTCGTGAAATCTTCACAAAGCAAGAATTATTTTACTGATTCGGAATTTGAGTTGCATTAGGCCTGTTCTTTTTAAGTCTGTTCATTTTTCTTCCTTTTATCTTCAGAAGAAAAGAAGAAGAAGAAAAATGAATTGGTGCAAAAGTTCTACCAAAAAGAACAGGCCTATTGTTAAATTTGTAGTGTTAAATTTAACCTGATTTAAACTGCTGTTCCTTTTAATGTTATCGTTATTTTATATTAAAACGAAGAAATTATACAATTTAAAAATTGAATTAAATTTATTATAGATTTATCTGTTAAATTTAACTCAATTTGAATTTTTTTCCAATTAAATCTAACTAAATCCAACTGAATCCAAAAAAATTTTTTGCTATTCAAAACATGGATGGATAAAATTTCAATCATTTCAATTTGTTCTTGTTTATTGGAAATATGTTTGAAAAATTATTATGTTTTACTCGTTTTTCACATTTTTATTTATAGCAGTTCAACAACCTTCAAAAAGATCTAAAAAAATCTAATGTATACATATAAATTATATGTATATGTATAACTCTATTAATACAATTTATTCGTACATTAGTATTAATATTAGTTCAATATATCCTGAATATTTGATCAGTTATTGTTTATAAATTGCTACTGGAAGATATACATATTTTCTTTCATTAAAATATATAATTAAAAATTAACATCTCAATTTGATATAGTTATAAAATTTTAATAAAGTCTACAGTACAGTATATAAAATATACTGTATATAAAATATACGAAATATTTTCTTAAATATTTATTTTGTTTGGTTAACTTCAAGATTTGTTATATGCTTTGAAAACATTAGAATCGATTGCATAGATAATGCTATTACAAATACATCGCCATTTTAAGTCTTGTTGTGTCTGAGTTCCGCCGCACGCCGCCGCTCTTTTCTACCGGTTCTGTTCAAGAATGCGTTTTACTCGACGTTCGCAATGTTTGTGGAATCCTGTTTCATCCTTGTTGTTTATCAAATATTAAACAAGGACAAATATTGCTCGTTAGCGTTGTGAGTACCAAATGGAACACACTTCAAATCATCTACATCTTCAATAAATCCAAATAAATCCTACTCACTATAGCTATTATTAATATAAATATCGGATGAACAATTACTTTTAATGACACGTCCATCGTCGTCGGTCCTTTGCGAGGCGGTCCCCCGAGTGCACTGTATCCGTTGCCTTGAAACAGTCTTAAGCAAATATGAGAAACATGGTTTTGTTGAATATTTCAGATAATTTAAATGAGCAATAAATCTAAAACTTTAATTTTGTTGCACGTTGGACGCAACATACGCACACACTTATTTTTGTATTGAAATTCTCATTCTATATTAAGTTTTGTTATATTTGAACTTAAAATTATATTTAAATTGAACCTTGTGTACAATTTAACCTCTCATAGTATTCAAAGTGTTACTACTTTCTGTTATTTTTTATAATTTTTTTCGATAAGAAAAAAGTCTTAATTCAATTTTTCATTCATTATATTTTTACAAAATATTAATATGAAAAATTAAGTTTGAGCATATCTTTGTAGATGTAATCAAAATTATGAAAAATATCGGAAAGTATAATGATTAAAATGTCTGTTATCATTTATTTACATATAAACAATTTGAATGCTTTAATTAACTTTAATGATAATTAATAGGATTGGTATAAAAATGCAGATTAAAAAATGAAAATAATACACATGCACACATATACGTGTACACACGCACGCGAGCATAAGATTTGCACGGATTCTTAGACATAATAATAGAACAATCTATGATCTATTTCTGTATAAAAATTCTTATATTTCTGGTAATAGATGAGATATGATATATATATTCTTAAAGCATTAATTATCACATCCACGCCATATGACATGTCGCAATCGCTTTCATGTCGTGTTGAATAATGATTGTTAGAATTAAAAGAGAACAAATCACAATATTGATTTCGTTCAATTCTTTATTATCTATCCTACGTTTAAGTACATGATACAACGTACATAATACAACGAAATGATGCTATATCGATATGTTAGAAATGCACATAATATCAACATCAAAAGTAAATCGATAAAGGGTAAATTATTATTATTTATTTACTCGGAAAAACATTTTGGAGCTCCGAAAGAAACCTTTCGATTTTATTGTCGATTGGTATACTACTGTATTTTGATGTACTGATTGCAAATATGATCATGAAAATTATCAACATGATCATTTTGACGGTCATTTGCCGTGGTCAATCTGGCTAAGTGTCATTACTCAGCATGTTTGTTACTACGTGTTGTCGTGCTGAAAGATAGATAGGACATATAATTTTTTTACGATTTTTCACGCGAAGTGACTCTTACCCCACTTCCCTGTTTAGGGACGCATGATTCTTTACGTAAAACGCGCGAAAAATGCGAAAAAAAACATTTTTTAAATATTTGATAAATATTGGATTTGTTAACAATATTCATATTTATCTTGTCAACAATTTTCAATATTATATTCGTAATCAGAGCATCAAAATACAATAGTATGTCAAGTGATAAGAAAATCGTAGGTTCACCTTTTCGAAATTCTATTCCACGTTTTTAATATATATATATAATAATGACATTCTTCGTCCATATAGTTACAATGGTGATTGAGGATTTGAATACCAGCTTAAACTACAAAAAAGAAGTTTTTTGTTTATATATAAAAAAATTCTACTATAAAATAAGATTTAATTATGATTAATAAGATTTGATTAATGACTAATGCTTATAACAACTAATGTTCTTTTCGGATCTTACCGATTGCATTAGTTTTAGAAAAGGCGTCTGCTTCTATCTCGAATGCGTGCATGATTGTCATAACAAAAACTATAACAAAAGCCATCGATATATAAAGCAATCGCCTCTTGTATTATTTACTAAAGCTTAAGAAGTATTAGTATGTTTGTGATTTATTGCAGATGCATAGCCCAAGAAATGAAATTTAAATTGTTTTCGAGTTTAACAGATACCTACATTTTGTTATATTGTATTTCATATATTTATTGTATGTACATAAATATCATATTTTGAATCATGAAAATATTTTTATTTTATGCACAAAATATATAAAGTTTAAAAAAAAAACGATAAAGACTATAAATCTGAAATAATCTCGATGATAATAACTAATACGTAAAGTATGACTCAGATATACAATACACCTGTCAGTTTTAAAAATAATATAAACAATATAAAAATTATATTACTATTTTCTGAAGAAATAAAGTTGTTTCCTTTAAATCGAAATGGTAGTCCGGTAGATAGATATGTATTTATTTTTGATACTGACTCACTATATTTTCTGTTGATTATAGCGTCATTTCGTTTTAATGTAATTTTAACGAATAAAAATAAAGATTAAGGGCTTAGCCACTTCCAGTAGTTTTTATTTATGTTGTTATGTGTTGAATATTTTTCAAATATGAAGTTTTTCTTTAATTTTCCTTAACAACATTTAAATGCAATCATTTTCTATAATTAATAATATTTAGTGATTATCAATCAACACAATATTCTTGATCAACTCAATATGTCGAAGTATTTATTTATAACACTGTTTTTCGAACAATATCATTTTAATATTGTTACATATTATCGAATATGTCTCTTATATACATTACTTTACATTTTTTTATCAGTTTAAATATGATCTGTACATTACTGTTATGAAATAGAATTGACGTGAGGTAACATGATTGATTCAAGCAACGTAGAAATGTAATGTATTCACAATTTAAAAATTTGTAACACACATTAAACACAATATATTTAGCGTATATTTCCTGTACAGACAGTTTGTAACGATTTGTATAATGGCTGACCTAAAGCCTGACGTTCGGAATATGCCACTATTTAAGGTCACATTAACATTCCCATTCATTCACCGATAGTCGAGCAATCAGGTAGCAATGCGAACAACACTTCGTGTGCCGAAACAATTTATAAATGATTAGAAACTGCAGTTGACTGCTATAATTAATTAATCACCTCTTCTAATCAACGATATAAACAATGAGTATTTACCGAAGATTATACTGCAATGAATAATATTTATTACATTGAAATTGATGTGAATTGATAATGGGAGTTAAAAATATTACCACTTTATTAGAACATTTATTTTATATTTATTACATTAAAAATGTTTAAGTGAAAATTGTTTTTTCAAAGATTTTTTGGAATATATCGTATTCATTAATAGATAATATTTCGCTGAAATACGTACACGTGACATTTGACATTGGCAGTGCAGTAGAAATCTTTGTATGATCTTTGTATCATCACATTCAATACCGGCGGTGTTGTGGAAGATTTCGCGTGATCATTAGGCAAGTTATTAGTTATTGCTAAAATAAGTCTGTAGTCGATATTGAAGAATGTATAATAATACTATCCGTAGAATTCCATAACCTTGATATTTTGTCATAGCGTAAAACTTCTGAGTATTGAATGTATTATTTACTGTTAAAAAAATGTCGAATTTAATATATTTTAATATAAATCACATGTCCCAAACTTTCCACTCAAATTTTCTGGTTAATTTAACACAAGATGAATATGTTAGAAGGTTACTTAAAAATTGTGTAAAAGAAAAAAATACAAAAAATACAAACATCAGCCTAATTTCTAAATAAACTGTAGAAGCATATTTTTTTTAATAAAATGAATCCATAATATTTTTATTCATCTTAGAATTTACATTTTAAAACACTTTATTTTTATATTACTTGTTCATTTAATTCATAAATTTGTATCATTTTGACATTAAGACACATTGGATATTAATTTAATCCTTAAACATAACATAATTATATTGCGTTAAATTAACACTCGAATATGTTAAAAAATTTAACACAAACGATTAATGAGAATATGAGTAACTAACTATTTCCAATGCAAATACACAATGTTTTAACTGTATAAAGACTAATGCTTACCATGGCCCTGTTCTTTATGGCTGAATTTTTTCATCCGTTCATCTTTCTTTCTCTTCTTTCTTCCTGAAGAGAAAAGAAAAACAGATGAACTGATGCAAAAGGCACAGCCAAAAAGAACAGGTCATATGGTAGGATCGGCTCAAGGATCGGCCTCACCGACTGCATCAGATTCGAGAAGGAATTTACTTTCACTGCGTGCATGATCGCCGTACCAAAAGCCAATGATAGAAATGATAGTCGCATCCTTTAATGTTTGTTAAAACTCAATCATATAATAATCTGTACACTGTTAGAAATGTAACATGTATCCTTTACATGTAAATGAAGCTCGTGATTATGAATGAAATTAAAAGTAATGAATGACTTAATTGAAAATTAAGTTATAGTAGTTACTTAAATGTAATGAACGTGTACATTAAATTTATGAAATTTAATAAAATTTTTTACTTTTAATAAAATTTTTTTAAAAGTACATTAAATTTTTATGAAAAATACATTAAATTTTGTGTACATATACAAATATATACTTTTTAATTATAAATACATTAAATTTAATATAATGAAATTAAGTCATGAAATTAAGTTCAAATTGTGTAAAGTTAAAGAAGAAATTTTGGAAACATTTTTAACAGTAGGCTTGCGACTTGCTAGCGACTTGCGTAGTGCTTATAGGAATACAAGAAATACAATTTTGAGTTTAATGGATACTTACATTTTGCATTATTCTTTTTATATTTAACATAAAAATCATACATTTTGAATCATAAAAATATTTTTATCTTACGAAATACAATACATAAAGTTGCAGAAACAAAGGAAAGATTATAAATCCAAAACGAAACGAATACAGGTTCATAACAATTAATACATAAAATATGACAATATACATAATATACATATTGGTTAAAAAAAAATAAACTATAAAAATATCGTATTGCTATTTTCAAAAGATAAAGTTGTATATCCTTCAAATCAAAATGTTCTTCCGAGTAGATAAATTATCTATTTACTTTTGATATTGATATATTATGTACATTTCTACATCGATATAGCATCATTTCGTTGTATTATGTATGTTGTATCATGTACTTATAGTTAACGTACGGATAGGTAATAAAGAATTGAACGATGAAATCAATATTGTGATTGCAATCATTATTCAACACAACATAAAAGTTACAGTGACTGCGAATGACACATATGGTATGGATATGGCAGTTAATATTCAAAAATGTATGTCGTATCTCAAAATACCCACAAAAATATAAGAATTTCACAGAGACATAGATCATAGATTGTTCATTATTAAATATCTGTATCTAAATATCTGTGTAAATCTTATATGTGTATGTGTGTGTGTGTGTGAGCACAGTTCTTTTATTAAATTAAAAGTCATTTCTTATTGGTTTAAGTCATTTAATTTGTTCGTATGCCTTAATTGTTATGTAAGATCGCATTTTATAATACTTGATTGCAAATAAGAAAACATCGTTATTAATTAAATCAAATTTTTATATATATTGTATATATTTTATATTTTTATATTAATGAAACTTCAATAAATATTTATACAAAAATTCATTGAAATTGAGGTATTCGCTTAAAAGTTATATATCTAAAATTGCAATAATATGATCATTGCGCTGCAAAAATCACTATAAATCAAGTTATTTGTTTTGTTTTTTGCAAATTGATTTCAAGGCATATTTAAAATTTTTTGGTTAATATATCTTTAGCTGACATATATAGCCAAAATATTTTCAAAAAGAATGTTGGTCATAAAATTATGAAAGTATAAAGATTTATAAAATAAAATCGTTAAGGAATAAGAAAAGTGAGAAAAACAATTTTCTATATAAAATTATGACTACTACAAATAATATAAATTAATTTGTTCCCGTGATAAATTGTCGTTAATGGATAGATTGAATAGACAAATTGATAACAAAATATTTTTTCAATAATTTATTTTTTAAATTATTTATATGTTTAATGACTTTTTTATTTAAAAGTTAAATAAAACTTTTTTATTTAAAAGTAATATTAGATATTTACAGACATACATTTATATGTTTGTTTTGAATTTTTACAAAATTTTTATTACAAAAGATGGTATAATAAAACTTAACACGCGCATAGTATATTTACCAATTATCGGTACAGAATATTAGGTAAAACTTGAATCGCTTGGTAAATACGTTAAGTCAGTATGGTAAACTGATCTATGATAACGGAATGATAAAATATATCGAAAAATATAAAGTAATCATGATAATCGAAAAAATATTCGCTTTGAAAGAGACGTATACATATTATTATTAATTGAAAAATAAATATTTATCGATATTCTCAAAGTATTTAATTTCACCAATGTGATAAATGACTTCTTTATTTGCAGATAGTAAAAATATTCATAATTCATTTTTATTTTTGGACCAGAATATTAATTTATTTTAAAATAATTTATTTCATTGTAATAAATGTACAAGTTTTAATCTAAAGTGTATATTTTTATATGTGTAATATGTATTTTATCTAATTAAAATATTTTTTGTATAAACAAAAATAAAATATACCCATAATCAATATTATCTATTATAATAGGACATGAAAAAACACTCATTTTTCGATTTTTAAACTTATGCCTTTAATTGTTAAATATATTATTGTTAAATACATTGTTAAATTGTCAAGTTACGGAATAATCATAATGATAAATTAAATATGTGTATCATTTAATGACGTTCAATGAAATGTCATCGTTGTAATCCGTACATGATTACACATCTTGCGTCTGTATTCTACGCGATATGATGCGTAGGATACGAATTAAAGGGTTTCATTCATGCGAAGCTGAGCCTCGCATGAGCGTGTTTTGCCGAGTGAACGATGCGCAAGATCGGATTTGTTAGCGATTTGAAATTTATCCGCGGAAAATCTGTCCCCTCTCTTAGTCATTTTAAGATAGTTCTCGACGAAGAATGGCGTGATACGAAATGATATTCGACTGCTTGTCATTAAGTCAAGCTGAAACATAAAGATTTTCACGGTGATAATCGAGTTACATTTTTATAGACACTTTTATATAAGTGTTGACTAGATTACTATAAAATTAGATACAATCTTTTTATAATTCCAACTATCTTAGAAAACAACTTAACATCATTTATATTAATGCATTCTGAAGATTTCTAATATATTTTACGTCATTTTGTAACATAATTCAAGTACTTTATTTATTATTTTCAGGTGCATGATATTCGATATTATATTTTATCTTTTCTCATAATGACAAAATATTTTACATTGCTTCGCCATAGCTACACCATTATTAAACATCATGTGCTACGATCGCAAGTAGATTTATGTACGAGCGGTGTATTTCCTCGATGCGAAATGATGCCTAATTTAAGAGATAGAAAAGGCTATGAGCTCGGAAAATGCAACGAGACACAGGAATAAATGATCGCAGGAGCGGGCCAATAAATAACCGTTTATTAACGTGCTAATGCTTCACGTGAAATTAACAGAGGCGAACGAGCCATGCAAGAAAAGAGAAAGAGAGAGAGAGAAAGAGGGGGGAGGGGAGGATTGGAGAGAGGGAACGCCACGATGATACAGGGAAAGGAGAGGAACGAGAGAGCTGGTGCAAACTCGAAGTCTTAAATGAGCCCGGCGCACGCTGCGGTTCTAATTAAAACAAACACGATTATAAGTTTCAACCTGAATTTATAATCACGGCCGACGTGCGTCGACCTTTTAACGAACTTTACGGCGTCCGACGTTTCGTTTTCTTCGGTACGTAACGAGCGGCTCCTCAAGAAACCAACAATATTGAGATTCAAGTATTCTTCAACCGTTTCCAGCTTCATTTCGACATTATCGTCTCGTGCCTAATATGTTTCCCGATGTAGAATAAATATGATAAGCTCTCCCCCTCAATACGATCAACCTGTGTGCCATATCGACTTGAATCTTTAATCGGTCTGCTTCTCGGTTGGATATCCTAAGTCGTTTCGTTGCTGATCCTTTGTACGTATTATAATATTTTTTTATCGGTCTTAATGGACGAAGAATGAAATCCAAATATCGGCGATGCGATTATCGGGACTCGGGGAATCGGTGCAATGATTACATCAGCATTTAAGCACCCGCTGCGTGATCCCGTCTTAAGCTAAGCTTAAGATCGTATGTGTGCGGCGGGGCGTTTAGTCCTCTATCTGTTTGCATCCACGTGCACTGGCTCGTTTCACCCTCGCGATACTTTACCTTTGTGATTTTCTCCTAACATCTTACTGACGACATTTTCTACGTGACAAAAAATCTACAGCTACTGAACATTTTTTTACCCAGTACTTTGCTAATATATGAAAGCAGTTTGTTGTGCAGTTTAACAGTTGTTCTTCGTCTAATGTAAATTTTTATCTGATGCAGCTTATGAATTACCTTAATCATAAATATAGCTGAGAAAATTAAAAATATTGTATAAAAAAGCATTGAAGTGAATGTTAAGTCACTGAAAATTACTAAGTTCTTTAATATACAGAGTATTTGATGATAAATATATTACTTAATATCAAATTAAAAAAAAAATGAGTAACATATAACAATAAAGTTTCGGTCAATACATTTTTTTACACCCGTTATATCCTTGTTACGAATTTTAGGATGAAAATACTTGGATTCAGGCAGACATCCTTTTTAAAAAAAGGGAAAGAAAAAAAATCAATGATTCGTGAAAAAAGGCTTGACTTTTTAGAAATGACTAAAATAGTATAGGAAAACGTCCTTTTTTTGGACAGTTTTTTTACTATTATATACATATTTATTATACATATTTATTATTAAGAAAGTAGTAATCGCACAAATAAATTATCTCATAAATATTTCTCCATACAACACAAATCTTCAAACTCCAAAAGATTTTCCTTTGAACGTCCCAATGACGTTCCAGAACACGTTTCTCGGATAACGTATGTTGGGTTACTATATATTTATTGTATATTCTTTTACTTTCACACATTGTACAACTCGAAAGACTTGAGTATATATTTCCGAAAAAAAAAAAAGAAAAAGAATTGAAGGAATATATTTTTGCTAGTAAGTTTTCTTCAATTTATCAGTCATAACATGTTTGATATGATTTAGCATGTTGCCTTAACCCTTTCAAATTTAGTATTAAATTTAATATTAAGAGATAATATCCTACATCCTTGTTGTTGGACGGCTCCGAAAAAAAATGGTTCGAGCTGGTTGTCGTATTTTCTTCTTTAATTACAAAGTTATTATCGCTCCACAAACTCAACGCGAACGTACATCACGAAATTAACAACGCGGCGCTGTGGATAACCGAGCAGGCTTTATTAATTTATCGTGTTCGCTATATATTACACGAGGCAGTGAGCAGAAATCAAGGAAAAAGAAAGAAGTAGGAGGGAGGCAGACAAGGAGAAAGATAGACGGAAACACGTGATGCTGGAAAACTTGGCTTTTTTAATTATTGTATAATTAAAGTTTCTTTGCCCGACCATTTCTGTACTTAAGAGAGAGATTAGGTACTTTTCATCCTTTCATAATTCCACTCTCCTATAAAGATTCAATTAACATACGGCAGGGATACACATCTGACTTTGTTAGAGAGATTAATGTTATAAAGATTAATATGAACATTGATTAAACTATTATCGTATTTTCAATATGAAAATTAAAAGATTTAATACATGGAATATTTTTTTTATTTCTTTCTGTAATTTTCTCTTTAGTATAACTGTTTTAAGATGTAATTTCTTCTCGCAAACAACTAATTGTCCTTTCAATTTAAAGACTTGTAAATAAAAAATATATTATATTTTCTTTAATAGAGAAAAATGCAAATATATATATTTGCAGTGTACTTTTAGAAAATTAATTTTTAAATAAAATTTTTTAATTTCTTAAAATTTGTAAGTTTTGTTGACAATTAAATTATGATCATTCATCATGATTATTATCAATAAAAAAAAATAGAAACCGCAGAAAAACTATTCGCAATGAAAATATTAAGAAACAATGCAAAAGTTAGAAAATTATCCATTCTTTTGTATATTTATTCACCATATATATATATTAATAATGTTATTTTGTTTAATGATGAGAGGAAAGTACAGGAACTTTATCTCGTGAATAACCGTTGCTAATAACGATCAGAATAATGACTCTTTTACAATACACCCTAATTCACTGGCAGTTAGATAAGTCTGTTATCCGATGATCAAGTTTGCTAGGGGATGTACTCGATTACCACTCAATTGGTCCGACCACTTTACTCGAACTGTAACTCCCCGTATCATCCGTAAGAGTAGCGCCTCTATGAAATGGAGATGGAAAAAGCCCGCATATCGTCAATGAATTCGATAGAGAAAATTATCTATTTTGAAAACACAATTACCGAAAGAATATATCGATGGTTATGAATTATTCAGCATCGTTATATGTATTTTACATAATGGCAACTGTCGCATAAGAGGCATCAATAGAATTATCATTGAGCAATTGTATGCCTCCTCTTAAATATCAAGATTGATAAAATTAAAGAAATTACTTTCAAGATTATTATTAATAACTTTCAAGATTATTATTAAAAATATTATTATTAATAACTAATACTATTAAAAATTTATTTTTAAAAATTTACGTAAATTTAAATTTTATGTAAATTTATATATTTTTATAGAATTTATAAATGTATAAAAACAATTTGTTTATTTTTTTAATTTGTTTATTTTTTGGAATTATACTATACTTTACGAAACAGAGTCATTAATCTTAAATTTGCTGAGAGGTCTAAGAAGTAGAAAATCAGGATGGAAAAAACAATAAGATCAAACGAAGCGAGACGAAATCTTTTCATCAGAAAGGAAAGATTGAATGAATCATTTTTTTCGAACGAAAGAAAATTAACTTGGATGAGAAATTAAGGTAATTTCATGGCCAAAATTAAGGTAAACGAGCCTTTCATCATCTTATTCCATTTTATATTGGAAACTTATAGAAATTGTTGACATGCAACAATTCACGTATATTTATTCTGTGTTTGTTAATAACTCCTTTGATGCGATCATAAATTGCAAAGTGTAAAGATAAACATCGATCCGTCCAACGATTTAGGAAGGAGAGAAAGGGATAAATTACGGATCTGTGGGCGCAGGGATAAGGTCAAACTTAAAACTAACGTATAATTTACCAGTGGCCAACCGCTAACCTGCTTCAGTGTGATTAGCCCCCGCAACTATAACATCCCGGTGGATAATGGGTCGAGGTCGAAGGGGCACCTCAGGATTATGATAGCTTATACTTTGGTAGGCGGAGAGGACTCCCGTTTAAGCAGTAATTAAGTCTCGCCACGCCCTCGGTCACGCTTCTTCGTGGCTCGCGAGCTCGCGAACGCACAGGTATGCGTTCGTAAATTATCCTCATAGCAAGCTCGAAGAAACGGATCGACCGCTGATGGATGATGAGCGACGTGGAGAATGGTGGAGAACGATAACGCGATTCGGCGTGATCGTATATAAATCAAACACAACTTTATTTTTAAGAAAAAGATTATATAGTTAACGATTACATATTTATAATAAATATTTATTTAATAATTATATCATAATATTCGCTGTTTTTCCATAACGTTGCACAAGCAATATTGCTCGGATTACATCATGTCTACGAAAACGATCTTAAATTGAGGATCCTAAAAAGTTCACTTCGTCGCGTGATATACGCTTAATTCGTGTCCGGTTACTCTTAGAAAAAAGAGGCTACGGAACAGCGTACGCGAGTCGCGTACGCGAACGTAATTTTCGAAGGCACGCGAAGAGGAAAAGAAGCAACCCAGGCACGGAGGAGTCCGGGGGTAAAGCCGGAGGTACCGAACTAGAGATCGACCCCTGGTGCTCGCGGTGGGACGCCATCTTATTTATTGTTTTAATTATATCAGAATATATCGTTAGAACCCGTCACGACGCGCCACGCAGCCGAATACGCGAGATTTATGCGATCGAAACGACTCCATCGCCCCCGCCGGTCCACCACCACTATTACATTCCTCTCGCCTGTGTGCATCGTGCTCTACTCTAAGTCGTCTCTCACCAGGAGGAGGCCCGCCATCTCGCCGAAGTATCCAAATGCGTGTGTTGACACGCATAATTTGTTGTTCGCGACCGAAGTAAATGAATTACAAGTTCGCAATCGTACGGACTCGTTTCGTGAGTCTCGACTAGGTGTTATCGCTCTTATATTTATAGAAACAGATCGATCGTTTCGATAAAAAGGAGCGAACAAGAAAAGATTAAATCTTCTGGTTAAAAAGTAATCCAGATATTAAAATAATGGTGTTAAAAATGCCGAGCTGTAAATCTATTTCGAAAGTCAGGAAAATTTATTCAAATCTTTTACGGATTGTAAAGTTTTATTTAATTAAATTTGTTATTCTTATTTAGATTTTAATCAGATAAGATTTTATTTAATTTATTATTAAGTCTATTAATAAGTATATATATATATAAATTAAGTTTAAGTTAATTAAATTATTATTATTTATTATGTTTCTTTAATTAAAAATATTAGATATTATAATGTGAACTTATATAATCAAGTTTTTTATTTTTTTTTTTTGAAATCCTTTATTTTAACATAATTATAATTAATAACTATTAATTATATTACAAATTCAAAAGATGTCATTTTTTAACAGTGATAACATATTATATATTATAAATTAGAAGTATAATTATTATTTTCAAAAAAATTTAGCATTAAAAAATTTTGGATTGTTAAAATACATTTAGATATCAAAAACACAAAAATTAATCATCTATTGGGTTGTCCAAAAAGGTCGTGCCGATGTTGAAGAAAAATTGAAACGCAGAAAATTTAAATTTTAATATATATTTATTAAATTATATAGGTTAGTCTGCACGAACTTTCCGGACAACCCAATATAAAATTAAACAGTAACTCTTGACACAATTGCAATTCCATTTTTCCTTATTAGTGTTTACGATACATGATAGTGTCCGTAATTTTTATTTCGCCCAATTGCAAAAAAAAATACCAATAAATATTTAACACTCGCATTCAGAAAGAATGAATGGAAATAAGTATTTTGCATGGGATTACAAAAACGTCGTACAGGGTGCTTAAAGATTTGCCTACCAAATTGCTACTTATTACCAGTGGGTTGCTACATTGTCCTTAGACTCACCCCAGTGAACCAGTTGCAGTGCGTTACAAAATCGTTTGATGAATTCAGAGGTGACCGAATTCAAAAGCGCGATTTGTCGATTTATTTAACACCTTTACGCATATGAAATGTGTTGTATGTAGTTGTACGCCTATCATAGACAAATATATCTATCATTCACCGATTATGACATCAGAATTCTCTTCTAAAGCTATCATATTCACACAATAGCCTTCACATTACACAGAGAGTATATCATGAAAGAAGGAAAACAAAGCGCGTATGTTGATCATTCGTACATTTAGAACTGGACTAGCTTTATACATCACGAAAGAGCTGAGAGAGAGAGAGCGCAAGAGAGAGAGAGAGAGAGAGAGAGAGAGAGAGAGAGAGACGCGCACATCCCAATCTGTTCATTGAGTTCCAACTCTTTGAACGGACGATCCTTCATTTCCCCTCGTCTCCCATTATTTCTCTCTACGAGAAGCAGGCGGCGTCTGGGCGCGCGCCCGCTGGTATGTCTGGCATTTTCGGCTGGCGCGTCGCTCCCAGCGAAACAGTTGTCCATACATATTCTCAGTTTCCGCGACGAATGTGCGTCTTCTTGATCAAAAGTGTGAATTTGCCTACGTCATCTAAGTCGACAATTTTATTAGTAAAAAATCAAAATAACATGAAATCGATCTCTTCGACATAAAAAAATTATACCAATCATGTTCGATCGAAAATCTGGAACCTAAGGGAATGGACAATATTTTGCCGATTCCGTACACGCGACCGTGGAGATTCCTATCTACGATTGATAAATTACTGTCCCTACTCGATCCTCAGCTTTCTTCCCACCTACCTTCGATCGAGAGAGGTTCCTTTCGCATCCAGGATACGTCGGGGTCTCTCCTTCACAGTCCCGATGCAACCCCCGGGTATCCAGGCTCACCTTAATATTAATTTGCCCCTCCATTGTCCACTTTTATTACTCACATATCTTACCGATTTTTACTTTTATTGTTCTCCCGTACATCGGACCTGTCGCCTTTCGTGAGTCCTCTGCCTCGGCTTATGTCTGATATTTTCAGGACTATCGCCACGAATACGCAAGTAAGAAGGGCCACTAATATGCTCGAGGTTCGTGTATTTTATAATATTTATGTATATACAACTTAATTATATAAATTCCCACGTACTCAAAGATATCCTTATCCAAATGCAATGTTTTTATTGCCTATTACATAGGATATTATATAAAATCAATTTCTGGATGTCAATTTCCAAAAAAGAAAAAGTATAGTATATATCATATACTTATATATTTGATATATATATTTATTAATAATATCATATCTTCATATACTTATATCATATCCTTATATCATCATCATATACTTATATATTTATTAATAACTTATGTATTTATATTGATAAGTCATTCGTTTAAAAAAAAATATACTTTCCTTACTTCGTAATATCAATATAATTTTATTTTGTAGTTTTATTATAAAAATGTTTTCAAAATCAAATAATATAATGTTCAAAAATTCAAATATTTATTTGAAGATCAAGATGAGGATTTGTTAAAGATATTTGAAAGTAAGGTTTAAATTAAGAGATTAAATTAAGAGATTAAATTAAAATTAAAATTATTTTAAGAAATTGTGATTGATTTCAAGTTTATATAATTTATATAATTTATATAAAGTCGGGCTTCTTTCCATCAATTCATTTGAATCAAATATTAAAGAAAACTTGAACAAAAAAATGTTTATTGCAAATAGAAAATCAACAATTTTATTTGCTTCGTTTTGATTTTCGAACCGAGTTTGATAAACTCAAACAATTCGAATATATCTTGATGTTCAAAGAGTTTAAACAATTTGAAGTTAAATCTCGAATTATTTGAAATTACTATACAATACTATTTAAAATATCCATTACATCAATTTTATAGAAAGAAAGATTTGCTTAAAGATAAATATATAATGTACAAAGCGCAATGGTATCATATTATATGACTATGTAAATACAAATTTAACATTTATAAAACAGTTTCTCATTTTTTTCCAACATCTAATAAAAATTCTTCTATCAAAAGTTGACCATCTCGTATAACATTCAAACAATGATTTACTTCCCAGGAGGGAAAGGAGAATTACATCCCTCTTTTCAGTTGGCATTCTAACGTTATCTAGTGTGATCGCGATGCACGAGGAGAAGTAAGTGTAAAAGAAGAAAATTTGCATCGCGTTCCCCAGTGGATTCATAAATCATCTAGAATAGCGCGCAGCATCGATGGTTTGCAACCTGTTGCTGGATTCTGCGCCGAACGAGGCGCACTTCCGTGCATTCTTTATTGCGTTTGAGACCAAACGGTAGCTATGTTGTCACCAAAGGTTTACGAAAATTATTCGTTAAACGCTAAGGGAAAGACGGAATAAACTATGATTGCCTCTAAGACACTCAATAACTCCTATCGCGTCCAATAATCGTTACAATTTATAGCAATTTTCCCCGAAACGCGTTCACAAAAATTAATGTGACGATCTGTCATCTTTTGGCGATTTCTTTGTGAGGCGCAGACGGTTTGCTTTGACACATAAAATTACACTTCAACCCACGCTGGATCACGAAATTTGAGTCACGAGGGATCGGATACTTAGTTCACATATTTATAATGACCTCCCACGGGATCCATTGGATTACTTACAAGACCGACCCTTACGACAAATCAATTTTCATCCTTGTCATCATGGTTTCGCACATATTGCACTTGGCATTTCATGCCTGTCGTTCAAATTCTCAGTACATCACGATGCCTCGTATAGGCATTACCTCCTGTAAACACGAAAGATCGAATATCAAGATATCGACTACGTTTACACGACATCCTTAATCGGATTTAATAATATCTATAGTTATGAACTGACTAACCTCATAGCTATTCTTTTGAAGAATGGAATGACTGTTAGCCAGTTTCATAGCTACAGATATATATTATTAAACCTAATTAAAGATGCCGTATAAATGTATCGATAAAAATAAATGACGCGTGTATAAAGTAAATGTGATAATTTGATAATAATTTATTACTTTAAATTTTGTAATGATTATCTTGAAAAACACATGTTTATTTAAAATTATTTGTGCAATTTGAATAATTAGTAAATATGAAGTTATGCACCTTGTTGCTGTACTGTAATTAATTGAAGTACATCAACTAAATCTTTATTACATTTTAACAAGACTCGAGATAAACATACACTTGCATGTATGTTTGCATTTTTGAATTTGTATTAGATTCATGAATCGTCATCTTTCTTTATATCACAGTGAAGCCGTCAGTATAATTAATTGAAATGTATATTCGCGGAATGTTGCGAAACTCAGCGCGAGAACAGCGTTCTTAGTGAATCTGTTAAAACGGATTGCTTTGAGATCACGGATGATGAAGTTAATACGTCGTTATTAGGCGCTGCGTGACCTCGTAGTCGGTTTTGCACCCCGTGAAGTTGAGAATGAGAAAGAGGAGGCTACGCAAACAAGCGAAGGCAGAAAACGAAGGGTGAGTCGGTGTCTCGCGATGTGTGGCAATGGTGTGTCGCCGAAGAGTTTTCAGCACAGTGGTCCCCTGAAGCAGCACCACGCCTTGACAAATATATCGTGGAATTTAATATACTCACCTTCTTTAGAGGCTGCATTGGCCAATGGTATGCGAGGAAAGATGCGCGGAGGACTCAAAAGCCGGGAACAAAGTTCTTGAGTACCAGGAGCTTCAAAAGTAAAATCTGTCAAAAGAAGGTAGTCTGTTATTTAAAAACTCTAAGCACTACATGCAAACATGAGGATTAAATAAAGGATCTGAATAAATCTAATTTTTGTTATAGCATTCAAATGATTGATTGCTAACAAATTTATACTTCCTGACGAATAACTGATTCAGACATGTTTCAATTAGAGCTGATCCAATTTAAAAGTCCAAATCTCATAGGACCAATTAATTTCTTCGAATAAACAAAAGCAATGTTTAGAAATGTCTATTTGTAAAAATTTTAACAAAATTGATAATCCTTCTACGATATTAAAATTGTTTCTATTTTATTTACAAATAATTATCCTCCAAAATTTGAATACATTGAATACATTTGAATTCGAGGAATGTAAGCATTACAATATTTTATTGTCCATAATATACTGCGATGATGCTCAGTTTTTTAAATCTTATATAAAAATTCAATATGACTTATAATTAAGAATTCAATAAAATAATTTATTACAAAAAAATTAATAGTAATAAATATAATATGTTATTATTGAGAATAACAGTGCGCATAAAATATGCGAATAATAAGTCCTCATTCCAGAATAGAATTATTCAATGATTGAATTTTGTGTCGTAAAATTATTGAAAAGAAGCAAGAATCTATTTATAATAATTAATAATCAGAATTGTGCAGATCAAAATATTTCGATTTAGATTTTAAAATACTTACATATTTCTCAATAATATTAAATATATTATTTATTTGATCGCAACATTAAGAAATCTAAAACCGTCTCGTTCGATGAGAAAAATCGTTCCATCTCGTCCTATGGACCTCGTAATAAGGAATACGGTACAAAGGAAGAAGTACAATACGGAGCACGTGCGGCGAAGTACGTTAGAGAGACCAAAACAGTCGTTGAGATTTGCTCTCTCGGTGAGGTGCGAGAAATCGTTTCGATTCTCCCGTGGCACCTATGACATTTGAGAGAAAAGGAGACCAGGCATTCCCCTCGGAAACGGCACTAAAGTCGCCTCTCGACCCCATTTTGCGACGTTTAGGGACTTCTTTCGGTGCACACGCGATTGTTCCAGCGCGGAACAAATGCGGGCACCTGCGTCAGGCATCGAGTTACCCCCTCGATGATGTCGCGGTGCCCGAAAAGTCGAATTCAGAACACCTGATGAGAGCGACGGGCAGTTCGCTGGGGGGCCCCGCTTCCGGCCCGTCTTTCTATACGATCGCGTCCCGCGGCCGTCGTCGTCTTCGGCGCATTGTATGCTACGACGACCCCGTATGAGAACGGAAGTGCAAATTACAGGCCGCGGTGATCGAGATCTTTCTCACGATGTAAGTATGCGCCGCGGGGCCCAATCCGTTGCCGAGCAAGAGAATAGAGGAGTCAAATAGGTCCGTTGCGAGACGTGCGCGCGTTCGAGGAGATGCACGCGCGCGTCAACAGTACATTCCGCATTTTGCATTCGGTTTTTCTTTACCCAAGAAACAAAAAGATAAATGCAGAGTCCATTTTTTTCTTCTTCAAGGAAAACACCTGAAAACAGTTCTCTAAAGAGAAATCTTTCAAAAAAAACAGTCTTTTCTGAAAGATCAAATAAATAAGAATCTTTAAACAAGTTATTATATTCAAATAATAATAAATTTATAAGGTGAGATAAGCAAACTTGAACAGATAAGGCTCGATTACACCAATATTACTTTAACTTTAAATGAGATTTCCCTCTTTCTCTCGACTTTAAAAAGAGAGAAAGAAAAAGAGTTTTAAGCCTTGCTTAAAATCAAAGTAATGTTAATGCAATCGGGACGGAATGAGATATATTAACGATAATTTAGAACCATCTTTCTTGAAAACTAATCAACAAGCAGCAGACGCTCTCTGCTGATATTGAAATTAAAATTTAATTACTACGATAGAGATATTAAATAAATTAAAATCATATTTTCTTTTCTATAATATTGCCTTTGCTAGTGTAATCTTTTAGTGTATTTTTTTGCAACAAGATAAACAAATTAGAGTAAAGAAAATGTCAAATATATCATGCAATTGGATTATAAAATTTTCGTCGAGGTTTAGCGAATTAAAACCAAAGCGACAACATCGCGAGGAAAGTGGACGCGGTTGCATGAATTTCGGAGTTTATGTGATCACGTCGGGAACGTTATTTTTTATTTGCAATAACGATCATTTAATTTTCAAACTGCCGCGTAGTTTTAATTAAAAACGTGATATGTGATGGAAATTCATACTCGTATAATCAAGAATAATTTGGTTAATGAGTCGGGTATTTAAATCGCCGATGCGATGATTTTAATAATTGAACACTGTGATCTCTTTTTAAATTTTATTAAATCAATATTGCCTCTCGCGTATCAAATCGAATGATGAGAATTGAGTTTCATGGGAATATGGAGAACACATTTTTCTGTAATCAGATCTCATGTCATTAGATCGAAATTCATCGAGCATGTTCATTAAGCGTTAGTCTGAGACAGGACCGCAAAGTGAAGGGTCACTAAAATCACAAGCCAGGAGAATGAGGATAAAGATTCGGTCAATTTGCATCTCAGATCCTGAGGAATAATCAATGAGACTGGACAATAATGTCTGACCGACTAAGATGGCGTTGAGACAAGAAAACTACTCAGTGTAACGACCGATAAAGAGTAAAAAAAAAGGAACCAACCGGGAGCGGCATGCGCTTCCGATTGGCCGAGGCGCCGCTGGGCGGGAACTCGACAATCGACTTTTACAGACTCCGGCTCTTTCACCGTCGAGTATCGTCGAGAGATGAAGAAACTAACGACGCGCCGTCTCCGAGAGGTTACACGCGGGTCATGATCTCTCATTTTTGCATTCTCATTTGTATCGTTCAGCTCCTTTGTCAGGTACAATTACGTCAGCGCATGCCATTATACATTGTTGTTTTATAAAAAAAATAATTAATTCATGGGTAAACTGATTGTGAATACCGCGTTCAGAAAGATATCTTTTTTATTAAACAGTCATTGCTTATTTTCTTGAACTATCTTCCTATGTTCGACTATACTTCAATTATTCTTAGATTTAATCTATTGGAGTATATATTAAGAAGGGCAAATGTTAATTATGTATTTAAAATAAAGGATGCTCTTTTTAGTCACCTCTCTCGTAAGTTATCACAATAATACTGAGTTAAGTACACGTGTAAAAAAATGACATCTTCTAAAGAACAAACACTATAAAAAAATACATATTTTTTTACACAATTTATAATGAAAATATATAAAATCTATAAATATCTATAAATATATAAAAGAGATCATAGATATCGTTTTCCTTATCAGTTTGTCAATATTGAGAAAGACTCACAATAAATTGATCGATTTCTTCAGAGTGGACCGTATTGATCGAATGTTCCCGACAATTATTTCAATTCCATAAAATATGATTTCGACAAAAAGTCACATTCAGCGCGTCCTGGCGCGTGATGATTCGATCACCACGACACCGTCACGGACGGAATCGCAGCGGCGGTACACTTTCGAAGCCTTTGATATATCCCGCCCGGGGTTCATCAAAAAGGATCGATTCGGTGAGGATCGCTGATCCCCCATCCGCTCGCGTAGGTACGCGTTGATCATTGCGTGATTGCGGGTACTGACAATGACAACAAGCACCACAGGAGGCGTGACTTGGCATTGCGAGAACGGAGGACCCGGACCTTTTAACACGAACTCGTGCCGACAGTCGCTCGAAGAAGCGGAATGAGATGGTATTCTTTCGGTAGGCGACAAAATCGTCACGCGGCAACCAAAAATTGCGGTTAGGAGGTGTAACAACAGTTTTCTAAATTAATAAGTTATAACATTTCAAATAAATGGATCCATTTACTTACATCAAGGATGTAGAATCTAAACTCGATTTTTCCTATTACATATAGAGTGACAAGTAACATTTTAAAAACACAATCATAGTTTAACATTCTGTTTATATCTTCTCTTCATTTTCATAAATTTCTGAGAGACGTTTATAAAGAATTATTGAATATTAGAAAAGTTGGCGTTGAGTCAAAAGATGAAAATATCTATAAAAATTATTAGGCATATACCTTTCCCTCCCATGATGATTTAAAAGTACAATATTTATTTATCACATAAGATAAATAAATATTGACATTTTCATCAAAAGGAAAAAAAGAGTTAGTATTTTGTTTTCATTATCTCACGTGTGAACTAAAATAAACTACAAAGAACAAAAAGCAAAGTG
>Ga0157364_1000916_pt1 | contig 23118 bp, 13 predicted proteins | sample AttsexASBM2_FD_111476 | JGI IMG/M metagenome (GOLD analysis project Ga0157364, IMG submission 111476) | Fungus gardens microbial communities from leaf cutter ant in Ribeirão Preto, State of São Paulo, Brazil - Atta sexdens ASBM2 | ecosystem: Host-associated > Fungi > Mycelium > Unclassified ...
ATGAAATAATTAAAATTAAATAAAATAATATTATATATATCTTTTTTAAAAAATATATATATATATATATATATATATATATATATATTTCTAGTTAATTCTACACTAAAAAAAGAGATATCGTGATAAGAATGCATTCGTGAATCCATTTGTTTGATAGTAGAATTAGAATAATATGAGAATAAAAAAATTAATAAATATTATTATAAAATATTAATAAATAAAAATCAAGGAAATATTGTAATATTGAATATCATAAATTAAAAAAATTGTTACTTTTTCGATAAAATAAATCAGTTATTTAGTGCTATCTCAAGTACAAATATAGATACATAAACGAATGAAATAATACATGTGTATACATACACGATCGATTTTAAATATTATTGCATTAATTACTATATATTTTCTCGCAGTTAAAGTTAAAACATATTGGGTTGTCCGAAAAGTTCGTGCCGATTTTGCAGGAAAATTGAAACGCAGAAGATTTAAATTTTAGTATACATTTATTAAATTTAAATCTTTTATGGCACGAACTTTCTGGACAACCCATAGAAACATAGAAATGAATGTATATCATTGTGCACATAAATATCGTTAGCACCCTGATATGCTACATCGAGAATGAATAAATTAAGGCAAAATGCCATTTTATCTTCTTTTGTCTTATAATCTTTTCTTCCAACTTTTTCGCTCAGTTGGAGATTTTGTTGAAAACTAAGTAAACACAAGAATGAAAGACATTTCTATATATGTGCGTTTCAAAAGAAAAAAAATCCATGAAAATTTTTGAGAAACATTTTTAAAGTTTTAATGAAAAAAATATAATTTAAAGAAAAATATAATATTAATTTTATTAGAAATTGACTTATTTACTTACTGGTTTTAATAATCTTCTTGCAACCAGTTACTTATCTGAACTTGATTTTTTTGATAATTGATTAATGGATAAATATAGTCGATAGATCAATGATAACATGTGCAAGTGATGGAGAAAACAGACAAATAAAGAATATAAATAAAATTATGCGGAAGTTAAATATTAAATTTATCCAGTTATATGCGATCCAAGGAAATAATATTTATATATAATGTGTGTGTGTGTGTGTATATATATATATATATATATAAAACATATTATTTTGTGAAAATATTATCAAAATAATAAATTTAGACGAACAATATGACTCAAGTCACAAAATATATTGGTACATATATGAAATAAGAGTATTTTTTATTTTTAACTTTATTGTGCATTATTGCAGTAATAATTAACTTCACTAATTAACATTACGTAACATTTCATTTTATTAATATGATGATATTATCAATTACTTCGCGTATTTACATGATCCTTTTTGGAACTTTTAGAAATAGCGAAGATCATTGATAATTTAGTGATAGTATTGTTTTTTTTCTTCTTTGTCTTTACTACTATTCACGATAAATAATTTCTGAGAATATACACGATATCTTTCGCTATGCTGCAGATAAATATCTGAATGATAATGGAATATACTCAACAAATAAAGAAGTCAGTAAGCTAAAGTAATGCATTCGAGCGAGATGAGACGAGTAAATATCGATATCGAGATTTAGGTTTGATAAAAACAAATAATTGATACAATTTTTCTCGTCTTGATGGGCCGATATTCTCGCTTCTCAAGATTCCCGAATTTTATCTCGAGACATTCGAGAATATCGTCTATCTCGTTTCATTTATTTCAAATATTTATATTTTATATAACCAAGCAGCACATACAGGGTGTCTCACAATTATCGCATTTTCTCTTAAGAACGTATTCTTGAGATAATTTTGAAACGAGAAGTTAATACAAAAATGTCAAAGCTACAATAGTTTTTGAATTATAATTGGTTAAAGATAATGTGTAATTCGAAAACTATGTAACTTCTATATTTTCATATCAAGATTTTCGAATGTTCAAAAGAATCCAAAAATAATAATAGAGAAAATAAAAATAAAATTTACTTACAAGCATTTAAAGTTAATTTATAATTTAAAAAAATTATGTAGTCTTGACATTTTCGTCGTCTCAAAATTACCTCAAGAATATGTCTTAAGAAGAAATACGGTAGTTGTGAGACACTATATAATTATAACTGTTATAGATAAAAATGTCGAGACGAGATGAGACGAGAAAAACAAATGATATATGATAATCTCGGAAATATTACTTTAATAACTTATTTTAAAAATAAGGAGAAATTCTGATGACATTCCGAAATTCTCATATCGAAATGCATCACTATAAGCTTCAAATAACACGCTTTCATATCAAACATATTACGCACAGATGGAGAATTTTGAAACTAATCTTAACTTTCTCGTGATAACATTTGCTATTCACATTGCTAGATAAAAGATGTGATGATTTATTATTTTTCTTTAATCTATGTTTGAGAAAACTTGCTATGTAATAATTTCTGCTAAGTAAGATTTTATCAAAGAACATTATCTTCAAAATATCAATCACTGTCGCGCGATAATTATGGATGAAGATAATTACGAAAGCAAATGAGCTAATCCGCTTTAATTAGCTTTCTTTATCGCCGTCGAACTTCCCGGCAGGGGTGCAGATAAATTCGCGAGATAAGTTCTATCAATCTGATGTTAAGCAATTATTTCATTTAGTTGAATTTATATCACTGAGCTATTAAGAGTGTCACATTTATTGTTATGTTTATTATTAATCACGTTTAATATAATAGCTTTAATTACAAAGGGCATCTATAATCTTGAAATTAATATCTTTTTCAAGAATTGTATTTGTTGCATTAGGAGGTAAGTCACATAAATAGTTGTTATTGTACAACGAAATGAAGTTTATGAATAATGATAGCGTGTAATATTATAAAGAGTGCGTATAATATTATAAATAATGCGATTATATTGAACGATGTTTTTAAAGTGTATTTACGAAACAGTATCATTTTTTGCATGAATGATAAACTGAAAATCTAGATAGAAATGATTTTCGAAAATCCATGCTTTTTCCCATGCCTTAAAGAAGCTCCATGTTTTACCGTTCGTACATTTTTGAAACTTCTTGTAGACATATTTTAGCTGCGTGTAAAGGGTCGTGAGAGTCGAGGTAGCTCAACAGTTTTCCGTCTACCATCTGGCGGCTGGGGTTCCAGCCGGAGTAACCTGATCTTCGTCGCGGATTCGAATACCTCTTACACTTTACATCGCTCCATACGAAACAATAGTTTCCTTCCAATTAGTACATAAGTTTAACTTCTTCATTAACGCTTTTACCTTTAAACAAATTCTCCTTTAAATAAAAAGTCTAAAGAAAATTTCAAAAAATTCAAAAAATTTTGAACTAAATTAAATTTACATATTGTTTAAACAAAAATAGAAATGTAATTGTTGTTGCCGTCTATATTTAAAAAATCCATTTGAACTAATTCTAATTGCTAAATTATTACTTGAGTAACGAAAAACTTAAACCATATAATATTAAATAATATTTTCCGAAAATAAAAAAAAATTGATTTATAGATTGTTTAAGAATCAATTATTTAAGTTAAAATCGAAACTCCTAGAATATTTTATATTTACTGCATTAGCAAAATAAATAAGGATGATGAGATATAATTACTGATTAAAATATTCGCTTCATTCATATTATCACGGTTCGTTCTTTACCGAATGATATCGATCGCGTACCTAAAAGTGAACTATTTAATGGTTGATAAATAAATGTATCTCGCGAACCAGAATATCGTGCCAAGCAGGCGAAGTCGGTATAAAATTATAATTGGGACGTCGTGTCATGTGATCCAGGCAAAGCCGCAAGCCCGAAAATTTAATCCATATTTTTTCTTGCATACATTCACACGGTATAATTTGGATAATGTTATATATTTATATATCAGTGGTTATTTTGCTTTGATTCCTTGTAATTAACAAGTAATTTCTTTTACAGTCAAGATGGACATGGAATCTCTGTACGACTATGAAGAGGAACAGGACTTCTACGAAGAAAGTCCTGGAACCAGAAAGAGCGGCTATCCCATCGACCATAGATCCATAAAGGTAAATTAGCATTTCTATATACACAATAATGATACACAATAGAATAAGTAAAAAAAAATATATCAATTTTGTTTCATATTTGTTATTTTAATCATTTTTCCATGATTGGCACTCGAAAATTTAGATAAACGAACAAAGTATTTCATCTTCATATATTTCTGAAATATCAATAATAATAAAATTTATAATACTTATGTAATTATCCGAATCTCGTACTAAAATTAATTACAATTATAACGAAATTGTACATTCAAGATGTACAAAGTTATACTCAAAATTATTCTAAATTATTATTTATTATATTACGTTAAAGTAATTAACATGCCAACAGACACGTCTTATATGCTCGTTTTAAATCGATGATTCTCAAGAGCTTACGAGATTATCTCTATAAATCTTTTATCAATTACAAGCCATAAATTAAAACTGTCGAATAACTGTCCAAGCAATGGCAACCCCATGAGACGCTTCATGGATATTCCTCGCTCTCAACGGCGTTGGCAAGCGGAGAGCGCGTTGGCCGAGCTGGTGATTGTGCGAGTGCCACTAACAATTCGTTCCTTGTCGCTCTCCGCCTTCGTTTTATGAATGAACGTAGAACCGGCACTCGGTTCCCCTCCTTTCGTTCTTCTCCCCGCTATCCCTCCACGCGCCTTCAGCCTTCATCTCTCTGTCACCGACTGACCCTCGTCCGTCTCGCCTCTGCCCTCTACCTCCGTCATCTCTCTCTCTCTCTCTCTCTCTCTCTCTCTCTCTCTCTTTCTCTCTCTCTTCTCTGTACCTCCTCCTCTTTTCTCCCCGGCTCTCTGTCCGTCGCTCAGCGAAGCCAAACGCGTCTGGTTGTCGCTGATTCGTACGCTGCGAAGCAACGAACAACAGAGACCCGAGTCTTGGTTTCTTCAACCGATTAACTTCTCAAGAAGCTCGCGGTGATCTAAAAACGTCCTCGTAGGCCTATTATGTCTATGAATCTCTGTAAAAGTTTACTTAACTATTTGACTCTTTCAGATTAAGTTTTCTTACAACTTTATATAATTATATAGATTCTTTTATCATGAATTTTTTTACAACAATCAATTTTGGGTTAGGTAGATACGTTGATTCTTGACATGAATACATTGATAATAAATATTCTGTTAAATTTTCAATGTTGAAAAAAATCAGTATTGAATAACTTGATATTTGCATAATCAAGATGAAAAAAAAATTCTTTATTATATAAACTTCTTAATTTTTTATTATTGAAGATTTTTTATGATTTTATATAAAAATTAGCTTTTGTGCCGCATATATTACAATAAATATTAGTTAAAGTTTATTATTTAAGTTATTTATCTTTTGTCTCTTTTTTTAGAAATTATATTGAATCAGTAAAAGTTAAATAATATTTAACTTTAATCAGTATTTGTCAAACCGTTTGTAAATAAAATAAAATTAATGTGAATAATTAGTTTAATGCGACTGCTAGAGATAAAAAAAAGAGTAGAATGACAAGAGCGATATGATTCCGAATATCAAATGGATCACACGACTTGAATCGTTGATACGACTTTGATCGTATATAGAAATGGAGAAATCCAGTGTACCAGTTGAGAGAAACAAGACGTGGAGAGGCGTCGTGCGCGGGAGGAAATGCGACGCATAGGGGAGGAGAAAGGGAAACCGAAGCCGCCAGAAATAGCATCCCTTCCCGCATCAGCCAGACCTTCTGCATGCTCCTCTGGTCGTTCTAGTCGCATGCACCGTTGCTCGTCTTGCCTACGTCATACATTTGCTCGCTGCACAACGACGATGCAGCAACTTCATCATCCTACACACCATTCTCGTTCTTCGGCTTTTTTTTCCTTTACTTTCCACGTGACAGCAAAAGCAGTAAAGCCATAACGTAGTTTCAGTCGCGTTACTGTAGATCTTTCTTGCTGCATATTTTACACTTATATTTCACTTTTATTCGACACAGAGAAGGATGGGAGACATGACTGATCTAGTTTACCTATTTTATATACGACGTCTCGTGTATTTTTACTTTTTCCCGTCTATTAAACATCGAACGCTATTATTACATTGCCTTTCATCGTTCGTTATAATATTTTTGTTACATGCTACCCACGTGGCTCGTGCGCCTCGCAGCTAGTGCATTTGCGTCCCACGTCTTCCATTCTTGGCCTTCTGTCCGTTCTTTGCTTTCTGTATGCGTAGCGGCAAGAAGATATAAAGGGACAATGTAATTTTAGTTCTGTTTAACGGATTATTTGTAAAATGCTGCGACGCAGCTCTTCATAACACATTTAACACTATTCTCATCCTTTTTGTTCCTCGCTGTTTCGACAATCATGAAATTTTTTACTGTAACGCCAGCGACTTTTTCGCTCATTGTACCCTAAACCTCAATTATGCTGCGTCATTATACGCTTTCGCCTTCGAATCTGAATTTTCTCCGTATATTCATCACTGAATAGACAACACGAAAGACAATTTAACATGTTAAACATTATAATCAATTATTAATGTTAATTCCATTCATGTGTTTGTTATTGTTGTTATTTTTTTTCTTTTCATTTAATTAGATTTTAATTTTTCTTGTTACACAATCTTTTAACGCTTAAAGTAGACTATGATTATGATTGTTTTAATGATAGGTTGTCTAGCTAATTTAATGACTGAAAATTTAGAAGCCATCGATCTTGAATTAAGTGTGGGCGCGGTTCATCCGCTTCCTTCGTTGCATGCACGATATATTTCTACTATTATTATTCTCATTATAAAGTCTGAACCTTATACAATCATATCTGTTTATAGACGTATTTGTTTTACATATTAACTATTCGAATTTATAATTTAATTGCGAAACATGTTCTCTGTTTGAGATTTATGTAGAGTTTATTTTCCATTAGTTTATATTGCCAAATATTGAATTATTGATTATTGGCATGAATGCTATGAAATATAATATCATATGTAATAGACACGACCATCACAACCTGATGCGGTTCCATTATTTAAATACAATATAATTTGATTATCGATGGAAATTTTATACGTACATAAATCAAGTTTGGAACGAAAATATTTGGATTTCATAAGCAATGTAATCACGGTTTTACATAAACAACGCAATTATTATTTTTTAAATATTAACTTAAAGCGTCGATACTACAAGCGAGAGAAACGCTGTGGCATTGATTTTTCCAATAAGCTATTAATGTAAGTCGTGAATGAGCTGTTCTTTAATTTAATTTCGCTTGCATTCGAGGTGGATATAATCGTAGCAATGTCTGACCGATTAATTAATCAGCGTAATCGATAAGATATCCAGGCCAACAAATCCAACGCAAGAATAAATTTAGTTTTCATAAGCAAGTATTATTGTTTTCTGTTTTGTTTTTTTTAATATAATTTTATCATACAGTTTATATGATTCTTTCGCGAAATGATAATATTTGTATCTATCATAATAGCTTTAATGTATTATATTACGTGTAATTTTTTTTCTGTCTTACATTATTATATATATAATTTTTAGTATAAAATAGAATGATTCTGTAGAGTATAGAGAATTGTTCCGTAAATATTAGTTAAATTAAGATTTACGCAAAACTCTACTTTTTAATAATTTTCTATATTTAAAAACAGAGAATTACTCAAATATCAGTTAAATCTAACTAATATTTATAAAAACCGTTTTATAATTCCATGAATGAACTAACGGTATAATATTGGATTTTACACAATGAATTAAGAGTTTAATAATAATTATACAATCACGCCATGATAAAAGCACGATGCTAATTATTGAAATTCCTGATTGAAGTTAGCGATTAATCAAGAAAACCTTAGCTGCGTTGTCATTTTTTTTTTAATATGACACGTCCATCAATTTAATTTTATCTTATTTTTACATGCAATATATGCTGAAATAATAAGAATATCTATCTCATCACGTATCGGGCGTAAATCTCTTGTCTGAATAATCATGCATAATTTTTCTTTAGAATGAAAATGTGAAAAGTGAAAAATTTTTCCATTTTCAATATAAAAATTTTTATGTTTCTGCCTTAAACCTTTGTGTCCACGATGCTAGAAATCAGTCCAAGATCTCGAGATTTTTTTCTTCATTCAAAGATGAAAAAAAAATTGACCAATCGCGTTGGTCATGTGATTTGTTTAATTGTGTGATTTGTTTAATTTGCTCAAATTGTTCAAATGAGATTTGTTCATTCTTTCTCTGTCCGAATTCTTGGACTGATTTCTAGCATCGTGGACACAAAGCTTTAAGAAAGAAGTTACAAGGGACCAACGTCGCGTGAGGCCCTTTTATCTTTTTTTTCTGTTCAGGTAGTTATCTTGATCGGCTATGCACTTTGCACATTGACTCACTTGCATTCTTAACATTGTAGATTTAATTTCTATACGGTCACCATTAAAGGCACTTGCTCATGCGCGGGGTTCATTAACGAACGGCTTTGTTAACGCTTTGTTAACGGCTTCGTTAGTCAATTATTTATCGGTGCGACGCGATCTAAGATAAAACATCGCGTAGAAACTTGTCGCTACATTGTCGTCATTGCTTTCGTAAATATTACGTAACGAACGTGCGATACCATTGCCGCGATATGTGAAATGTATTAAGTTGAATTACATTGTTCGTACTCTTTGGTTAAATGCATGTTTGCGATATGGATGTAATTGCACGCATACATGATATAGATATTAGCATAAATTACAGTCAGTGACGAGCAATATTAGCATTCCAGCCCTGACATATATCAAATCGGTATTAAATTTATGTAGCAATCGAAATTATTACCCTTCTCTTTAACATGATTTTAAACGAATAAAAAAGATTTCTTGTGCCAAGAAAATAAATCATTTATAGGAAAAATTAAGGAGAATAAAAAATAAAGAGGATCCAAATTTTCTATATTACATTTTTTTTTATTTCGTTATTAAATTTCATTTATTTTATTATCAAATTTATTTATTGATCTGCCCCGTTAACTCATGTCTTTCTCTATATTTCTTATTTCTATTTATTTTATCGGATATTTGACTGATTTATTAAAAGCAAAATCGGCGACAAACAACTTACACTTCACGTTTGATGTCAATGTAAAATTTATCTTATCGTTCGACTCGAAATGTCGCGCGTGCACGATGTGGATAACGTTTGTGCCAAGATGATGCTCCATTCATCGATAGAATTTGCTACTAAAACGTTACGGTGTGTGGTCCGCTTACCTGGAATATCGGATACAGAGAAACCTTCGCCATAAACGAAAACGTATGTGAAAGAAATGTTTGTCGAATACGAACCTAAACATCATCGTCATTCATGCCTTGTATTTATAATATTATCGCCCTGTGCTATCGTCTTTTATCGATAACTTTAAAAGACAAAAAATTACCAAATATTGCTTATTGAAATAAAAAATTATTTTGATTTTTAAAATTATTATTATAATTTTATTTTTATTTATTCTACATTTTCGGTTTTCTTATTTCTAATATTCTTTTACCGCAGAATGATAAATATTTGCAGATTTTGTTTTAAAACATCATAGTGTTTTGAAAGGTACGGACCACAGTTTAAATCTCGATAAAAATATCGAGATATATTCTCACGACCTCGGATACTTCACGTTCTATTGATCAATATCTGTCTTTTAACTCGCTTTGTTATGCAAGTAAAATTTATAGATTTGTATCAAGCTTATCATGTATTATTCGCAAACAGTTTACATCCGCTGAGTTATACTACGTCTGATATAAATTAAAAGTCTTCAACGGATGGATTATATAAAATTATGCAAAGTTCACGCGTTTATAAAGAAAAAAACAAGTAATCGCAAATTGATAATGCAATTTCTGAATGAATGCAGTTTCCCAATCGTGTTCGATGAACGTAACTTATCTCGCGATATTCTCGAAGCGCGCTGCTCTTGCTGATTTGTTCTTCCTCCTCGCTGCGTGGCCCGAATAGATTTACATGTCTGAAAGGACTATTATCGAGAATACTTCTGAAACTATTTTTGCCATGGCGAAAAACGATCGTGCGTGCCGACTCTTGAAATTCCATGATAACGAACCGCGATTTCTCTCGTAAATATTATCGAGTACTTCTCCGCCGATATTTCTCATCTCGTAATATCATAAATTTTATACTGCGATTTTAGTAAAGACTTTATTATACTTAATACGGAATAAGCAAATTTCTCTTAACTTTTATTTGCAATCTGGAGTTGAATTTTGCAAGAAGGGGGAGTTCAGTTCTTTTTCCTAAAATATCTCGCATCCAAAATATTTGGTAATGTAAGAGAGATGTTGTGAAAAGTAATGAATTTTGAATTTTTTTCCACATTTTTTTGAAAATTTAAAACAGAACAAAAATTTGGGTTGAACAAAAAAGATCCAACTAGATGGAGAGTCAAAAACATGATTACAGACAGATTAAAAAATTTATAATTCAATACGAGATACGTTTGTATAATCTGTTAAGTTCACGATAATCAATATTATCATTCCTCGTATTGGCCTTAATCTTGGCGAGATAAAAATTTGTGTAAAGATTTATAAAGAAGGCCGCGGTCAATGTTAGTGAAAAAACCACGATTGCCAATTGTATACATTATAGCATTCGTTCATTTTGTCGTAAGATAATGATCTCAATAATTCACTCGCTCGGTCGCATCTGAGAGATACCATCGTCATAGATGACTCGTCTATTAATGGTTGACTCGGTCACGTACTATTGGCTTGCGATGAATAGATCTCCATTTAGCATCAAATACCGAAGACGAAAGAGGAAGAGATAAGTGAATAGATACGTAAACATAGAAAGAGAGAAGAATGATGAAGAAAGATAGCGGAATAGAACGTGACAAGACTCAGGATCTTTAACCGCTTTTTATTTGTCTACATGTATATACGCGTGTTGTGAACTTATTATCACTGATAATTTAACAAATAATTATTATACAGAATGATCATTGTACAAGTTTGAATTTAATCGTATATTATTAGGATCGTTTTTGCTTATCATTTGTGTTATCCATCTAAATGGTAGTGCAATAAGAAAAAGATGAATTATTATGTTCGTGCACACATAAAATAATATTACACTTATAAAAAATAATTATAAGTTATATATTAATTAATGTACATTATTGATAATAATTACATATAGATTTAGAGAAAAAATTATGTATTATAATATATAGATATTTAAAAATTATGAAGGAAAAGAAAGAAAGCGAGCGAGTTTATTTATTTATTTCTTATTATTCGCTCATTTTTTATTAAATTTTTAACAAATATTAATTATAACTAAACACTACTATTATACTATTATACTATTATACTAATTTGGGAAAAATTTTTTAAATCGCGCGACTTAATATCTATAATAGTTAATAATTTCGAATAATATAGTCCAATCAAGGATCCAATGATATTATTTTTTTCTTCATCAAAATAATTTTTTAAATTGATCGATAATAATAAATATTCAAGTTTAATTTCTTCCGTACGAATTACGTTCATTGATTCCTCGTAGTACTAGATCACGCGCATTACACGCTGTTACGTCATTCCATCGCGACATTTCATTCAACTTAGAGTCTTTCATACGAAGGTCAAGCGAGTCGTGACTATCGCCAGCACGAGCACTCTCTCCATTCTTTTTCCGCTCCAAGCTGAATGTCCCCTCTTTATCCCTTTCTTCCTCAACGAATAACGCATGCACGTTGCTTCCTCCTTTAGTGACTAACTGGTTATCTCTCTAATTCTTTTCTTACTTTTCAAACATACAGATTTCCTTTTTTCCAAAGTTTGCATGAACTTTGTCCCTTTTACATCGAAACTTGCTTACTTTGAACAATTTTAAATGAATATGCTAAATTTAAACATTCGAGAAAAACATGTTACTGCACTTTATTGTAAAAAGATACGCACATATGTCACAACGAAATTTTTTACATAGATAAAGGCGGGCGTGTCAGCGCGAGTTAACGATATATATTTTATTAGCGCGACGTTCGAACCATGGGCAGCTTCCTGGGAGCCAATGGCATCACCGACGGTAGCGGTATGTTGACGGTGATGGCGAAGTTGTTGAAGCAAGAGATGACCTCCGACGCCGAAGAAGAAGGTTTAGTGCCGGCTCTCCCTGGCAGAGTTACCTCGATGCAGAAGGTGCCTTCCTTGTCGGACCTCTCTGATCCGGAAAGCTCCTTAGGTGAGTCTTTCCAATCCCCATGCTTATCTTCTTAATCGCTCGAGAAACATTGCTTTTAAAAGATTTAGACACCAAGCGTCTAAAAATACTGCAAATGCTTAATTTTATATAAATATATATATTTTTTTTATGCTTCGTTATCACGTGAGTTAATAAAAATCATCGGTTAATTAGACTATGAAATATCTAAAAACTAGAAAATTGAATTAAATTGGACAAGTACAGCTGTATATATTTTCTCCTGCGTGCATATTTATTTGACACGCAATTTGGAAAATTTAGATTTTAGATTATAAATATATTTATGAGGATTTATGAGGATTAATAATTGACATTATCTTTGACAGAGATTGACTATTCAGATATAATATAAATTAAATTTATGTTACGATTATATTACATTTGTAATAATTTCTATGATTAACAAGCAAATAATATATTTTGAAAAAATTTTTGGAGGGACACTTGAGACAAAGAAATATGACTTGCATTGTCAATATAAATGTCAATATGAAATTATCAAAGCTGTACTTTTTGTGAATCAATATTATATTTTGCAATTCGAACATTTTTGAAAGAAGAAAATATTTTTTCAAATTTCACAATTATTCACACAATACGATTGTAGTTGTTGGTGAATATTTTATCGTCTTGTTAATATAGCGCATACGAATGGCGTGAGAAAAATTTACGAGAGTGTCCAGACAGCGTTAATAATCGTCCAGCTTAATATTCTCATTAAGCGACTTACTGTTCGCGGACGTAGAATGATTTTGTCAAGTTTAAAAGCTATTTGTCATCTAAAAGTACATGGTACATGTACAGATATTCCTTACTCTTTAATTAGGGGAATCGGCCATTTATATTTCTATTTCGGAAGTATTGTGAAAGGTTTCTGATATTTCTTCATTTTGTATAAAAATATCGATGCATTTCTTGGAATAAAAGGGACAAAGTGATAATGAGAAGAACAGTGAAATCAGCTCTTTCGTCGTCTCGTGAAATACGATCAACTGCGATTTCGATATATGTAGCGTTGTGTTAATGTCGGACCAGATAGTTAGAGGTACATTTACATTCGATGACGCTTGCATAATTCGAGTACTTGCTACGTGAATTGCACTCACACGTATATGATTTGTTCAATTAGATCGCGCGAATGTTGTATCGCGCCTCTTGCATAATATCAAACAAAACAATCGGAATTTACTGTAATTCTGATATGCGAAAATTATTCTAAACAATATTATTTTGTCAGTTTAAGTATTATCGCATTAACTTGAAACAAAACATTTTTCTTTTCGAGAATTTCGAAATTTCAATAACATGATTTGTTTTTGCATTACATGCATTATATATAGGTATATAAATTTAGATTGGATTCGCATAAATAATATATAAAGATAAATTTAAGAAGCTAAACGGCAATATTTCTCATTAAAAAGTTAGTATTGTACACAAAATTTTCTCTTTTTATTTTGTTTCTTCGTCGTTTTACCGTATCCGAGTAACTGGCGAGTAATTAACTTATAATGGAGCAGGAAAGTGGGTTTCGTCACGCTGAAAATCGGAATTTTCTAGGACGAATGTATAGTGTTGAGTGGCAGTGCGAGTCATCCTTGTTACTCGCGGCTCGTCGTGCGCGATCAAAATGTAGCGAGAATTTACGAATTGGATAATCAGCAGCATCCTCATTAAAGCCCCCCCACTAAACGCCCCCGCCTTCCATTCTCTTTCGGACGCGTGTATGAGGCTACGCATACGCGTCGGACGCATCGCCCCCACCCATTTATCTGATCTTATCCAACTTCGAGGAGCATTTTTCAGTGATCTGTGCCTTTTTCTAAACTTGCGCAATCGATCCGTGAATCATTCTTATAAATATTTAGATGTTACTATTCGAGAAGCCGATGGATAATAAACTATGCTCTCTAAACAGTTGCAACATATAATATATCCACAACGTTTATTGATAACTGTTTATGCACTTATCAGTATTACGAATCGATAAAGTTAAAACGTCTGTAGGTGGAGAGGTAACTAAACATTTATATAGCAATAAGAGAGAAAGATTCCCATTTAAATACTTAAAAATTTTCTGTTCCATTTTTGTCCTGTTCGTTTTTTAAGAGTTTACAAGTGTTAGTTTACAAGTGTCAGTTTTGTAACAACGGTAGGTACACTGAAAATTTTCTGTCATGCCACATAACATTTAAATTATAAAAAATTTGTATTTAAATTATTCCTCTCTCTTTTATCTGGATAAAAAATATTATGAAATTATCTTTTTATTTTATTTTTTAATTAATGCTCGTTAAAGTAATTTTCAGTTATATTGTCCTGCTTTAAAAATGTATATTAAGTAAATCTATCTTTATAAAGTTTTAAAAACATCTTTTCATCCTTGGTATTATTTTTGCGATATTCAATGTATCTATAGGAAGCGCTATAAATTTAAAGATTGTTTTATATTCATGTTTTAATCATTTCTTTGCCACTATTTTAAATCTATTAAACGGATACTTAACGTTGTTTAATAATATTACAGCATTTATGTAGAAACCTACCTATAAATTGAAAACGTATCCCACGCAATTAGCAATTAGAACGTAAGCAATGCCACAGATTATGAGCGTAGGACATCAATCGAACAGTATACTAACTGTGCCGTAATAACAACCATGTAATAACGCAATTCAAGCGCGTAAATTGCGTATAATTAGCCGACCGATTTATCGTGTGTCATTTAACTTTCGGTGGGCGTGAATCAGATGTGACTCTGTTTATTACCGTAGAATCCACGTGGTAATGCACGCGTAAATAATTAAAAAGTTGAAATCGCTCGAAAATAGTAATTCATTACTACTTGTCGGTCAACAATCAATATTTGATCCGTCTATCTTTCACGCGCGTTGATTTGCTTAATTTTAGACTACTGTATATCTGCAATACGAGACCACATGTTATGTCGCGAATGGTTAATGACTTTAAATATTAGCTTATTTAACGCGTGACGTAAATAATTCATGATTAACGCTTAAAATAAATCAAGCGATTTATATATTATAAATCACTTGATTTATTTTATGATATTCGTATAAAATTTTATCCTTCAAGATTTATTCCTATACAATTTTCTTGCGACTTATAACAATATAGAAATATGATAATTTTCAAAATTGCTTTCTATCAATTGTTATAACAAATATTATTAAAGACAATTATTTTATTAATTATTAATTAATTTTATTGGAAAAAAAGTGTAAAACAACCTTATTTAAGTATCTTAATTATTACGATTGTACTTTGAATTTTCCATTATTTATACGATCATAATCTTTCCATTTGCTTTTTTCATAACAATCTCCAACACTATTGTCAAACGATCGAACATTCGATCTTCGTTTACGACACGCTGCCATCGATGGCAGTCGGTACTCAGAATGTTTTATGCAAATAGCCATTGTCTATCCTGACATTGACGCGATGGCGAGAGATTTGTTTTGCGCTTCTTATGTGTCGTTGCACATAAAACGTAACGCATCTGCGTCGCGAATGTAACACTGTGGTAAATTCGGCTCTTGCTCCCTCGCGTGCTCGTGAAGAAATGTTGTCTCATAAATATGAATTCGTATGGCAAATACCATGTGAGACGTGTCGGACCAAGAAACTTCGAGGAAAGTTTAGTCACCTCATCGTTATTTTGCCATTAATATTTTAATGGAGTGTGAGATGAATTGCTAAGTTATAATCGACAACAAAATATAAAGATACACAGTAGTATCTTTATATCTTTTTTTAAAATTAACTTTCGTTTTTTAAATTGCTTCGTATTTTAATTATATCTTAATTATATATGTGTCTCGCATATCTCATTTTCCTTTTTTTTTTTATATCTTCTCTATTGCATAAATTTAATGAAAAGATTTTTATTTTAGATAAAATTGCTTTTAGACTAATGAGTTTTACTTGTATCTAATATTTTAAAAAACATTAATTTTTATTAGTTTATTGAGATATTAAAGTTCATTTTATTGGTAGTCTTATCAAATTTAATAGCGTTAAAATTTTCAGTATTCATTTTTATGTATATAATTTTTAAATCATTAATTGTATGGAATAATTACACAAATTTTTGTTTTTATTGAACATCAGTGAATATTTTTTACAACACGGATAAGAATTGTCAATCTCTGAGTACGAGTACAAGGTGTGTATTTCCTATTTATCCCTCAACCAAATCGACACCGGATGATCGAAGCTCGTTAAATTACGTGTCCTGACTCACTAAAAAGTCCCGCCCCGTAACTGTGCGTGTCTCTATCTTTTTGTCTCGTGCCTCTGTATGTTAATCATAAATCAATTGAGCACTACCACAAATCTTTCAGTCAAAAGATTTACATGAATTATTAATGCAAAATATAAATAAGTAAAAAATATTTGAATTTCACTTTACTGATATTTGATAGATATTTTATATACGCATTATTTTGAAGTCAAAATCGAAGCGTACCTGTTCTTATATCATGAAGTTATATATTATACAATACGTTCATTTTAGATTTTTTTTTATTTTCTCGTAATTACTCAGTCAGTTTCGAGACCGTTCTAGCAAGCTTGTTAAAATTCAAAAATTCAATAAATACAGTACACCTATTTGGAGGGACGAATGGAAAGAATACTGAAAAGCAAACTCGTGCGAACCCAAATTCGTTCGGGTTTGTCAGAAAAAGGGAGATGAATAAGAAACAGAAGAGAGAAATTGCTGGAGAAGCCCTACACCTGCATGGGAATGTATCGAAGCGACGCAAAGCGAGTGGAGGTGTGGGCTTTCTGAAAGGACGGAGAGGAGAGGAAAGTTGCAGACCGGCTAGACGGTACATTAGGTGCTATAAATGCCATCACAAATGACTTATTATACGGACATTTTTCGAAAAAAAAGAAAAAAAAAAGAAGGTATATATATCTAAATATTTATAAATAAAACTCATCCATAGCAAAATCCGAGAAAAAAATGCATGATACATTTATTCTGTTTTTCCTTAATTTATTTAATATACAAAACATTAAATTATGTTCCATTTGATAATATAAAATAATTTAATTTTAGTTAATCCTCAATCTTTTTCAATTTTAAATTATTTTAAAATATATAATATATGCATTTCACATTATGATATAGTTTTGTCACATTTTTTTCATCATTTTATTTGAAGATATTTGAGATGCGATTCACTTAATGCTGCAAATTGGAAAATGTACTTAATGCTTTGTTGAACTGCAGGAGGAAAAATTTTACGAATAGATCAATCAAAGAATGCTTCAAAGCAACGTGAAGTGGATCGCACTCTTAGATATCGAAGTGAAGTTCGATGAAATGTTCAGTATACAAGAGAGGCATTTATGACGCCTAGTGTACATCGCGCGAAACGCGTAACCGCAGCTGTGCGTGCGGTCGAGCTCCTCTCCCTCCCGCTACATCCTTCATCTTCCCTCTTCGTTCACTTTGCTTACCTACCTACCCGAGACCAGACGCAGATACGGTTCTCACGTCCTCGATCGTCGGCGACGGCGATTTGCAGTTTGAAACAAATCCTTCCCGCGAGTGGCCTCGCTGGACCTGTCGAGTGCTGCTCGATTCTGGCTTTCTTCCTTTGGCAGAGCTATGCTCTTGAAGACGCGATCTCGAGAGTAGTTGGTCGGTCGTTCTCGCATCTCGAAAATAAAAAAAATCGAGGCAAACCACATGTTTTTCCTGAATATAATTTTCGGTCAATATAATCGGAATATAATTTACGCTTTGACTTTGTTAGCAAAATAAAACTGTGAGCGTATAGTCACCTAAATTTAATTTGATTAATTCTATTTCATATTCAAGATGTTATATATGATTTGCTATCTTCTATACATATATCTTCTTCTTTTATTTATGTGACCTACAATATTTATATATATATAAATTTTTAATATTTTTACTATTTAATTAATCATCGTTATATGACATCAAATATTAATATAATATTTTGGGTATTTCTTATTAATTTAAGATATATTATAATCACTTCTATTAATTATTTAATTAGTCTTCAAAGACTTTCAGAAATTTATATAATTATAACATCTAAATTTTATTGTATCTTTATTTTTTCCTCTTCTACTTTTTACGTAAAAGCAAATCAACTAATCGATTAAACAATAAATGATGTCTAGATGGGAAAAAGTGACAAAAATAAAAAATAATAGCTATCAAAATGAGATCTCTTCTATTTCTCTTCTCACAGCTTGCTCGATGTTGCCCGTTGTTTGCACAAATCGATGTTGACCTCACGATTGAAATGGCTTGCGTAGGTCCGTTTTATCTTTTCTCCGACCGATACTGATGTATATTGATCTTGCTGTCGTCTTTCTTCAAGAAAATACGATAGCAAAACGATATTAATGTAAAACATCAATAGAATTTTCAAATAAACAAAGAGAAAGGTATTGTACAGATGTAATGTCTGTTTGCATAATTCTAAACTCACTTTAATTGTATATATTTTAATTGTAAAATTTGAAAACATTTAATCAACATTGTACTATATTTATTGTTATTTCTACGCGGAATGAATAAGTTCAATTCAATTTAGCGATTTGATAAATTATCAACTTAACTATGTCATTATTTCTTTTTGTCATTAAAAAAATTAATTGCCAACAGAGATATGATTGCTATATGAATTATATTTTAAGATAAGAGAACAAGACAATCATTTCAATATAAAAAATACAATTTTTTTAACACGCGTTAATGCTAAAGATACCGAGCAATCATTATTGATCGTTTCTATTTTTTACATTAATATTTCTTGTGTAAAAGATAAGAATTTGAAATATTTTGATTTTTCAATAATTGTGTCCTTTATATTGATGAAATATTTCCAATGAAATATTTTATTTTCTCTCTTTTTATAGTAATTTAATTTATTCACTTTGTTCTTTTTGTGAGTAAGAATCTTAGTATTTCTAATGTTAAAGGTCGACAAATTTCTCGAACTTTGTTTTCATATAAAACACGGCTCATAATTAATTATATTATACCGAAGCTGTTTTGCTGGGTTATCGAGCGAGATTAAAGATAGCATCGTTCGTGAAGAATGAAATACTGTCATTGATGTTTTGCGTTAATAAAAGAATATCTGGTTGGAAGAGATTTAAATAAAAAATGAGCTTTCTGTTCTGTTCTATCTGTCTCAAGCACAGGTATAGGTCTAATTTTTGTTATTCTTAAATTAGATCGCGTCTTAGTTTTGCTTTTTCTTAAATGTCTATTATTCACAAAAATGTGTTTGGATGGATGTATACGATCCATAAATGTCTACATATGTATTTATAACTCGGGTCCATAAATTTGATAAACTTATAAATGACTGCAATCAGTCATCCCTGCGAGAAGAAAATCGGGTCGGTGCTCCAACAAGCAAGTGTCTACCTCTGCTGGTTTGCTCACCGGATGTCTTTACTACGGCTTCGATATGTTAGCCATAGGTAGAGCCACGGATACGTTTATGCGATCTAACTGCTGTGGATAAAGCAGATTCCTGAGAACGTTTGATACTCTACAGGATGTACTGTTTAAAGTCATATTGGAACAATTTTCTTAGAAATATGATTTCGCACCTTATTTCTTTTTTTATTCCTTTTTTTCTTTAATTTTTATCCGCGACAATTTCTCTGATTATGATATTTGGATTTTTTAAAAATAAACGTTAATTGTAATATTCTTTTATAATTAGAGTTTATTTCAAACTGAACGATGAGTAGCGTTTCGTTTTTAATTTTCTATATTTGAAATATAATCTTAAAAAACTACTCAGATTTTTATGTTTTGAAAAGCCGTTTGTCTTTGCTAACAAAAATAGGTTTTAGATTTCGCAGGAAGTGAACATTAGTGATCACTTCCTGCCAATTTCAGACACACTGTGAAGAAGTTATACACATGTATTCAAAATTATTTTAAACTAAATTACAAATTTATCAAAATCTTTATTTCTCAATCGTTTTTTTTTCCATTTTCATACAAATGACATTTTCCTCGATTCGAAAAAAGCAACATCCGTTCTTGCGCACGCGTGCTGAGAGAGGGAGGGAGGTGGTAGAGAGAGAGAGAGAGGGGCAGAGCAGAGAGGGCAATGGTTAGCAACAGGTTGTGACGTCACGAGGCGCCACGCGACTCCGCTTCATTCACGAGAAGCCAGAAGAGCGAAAGAGGGTGGACCAGGAACTCATAACCGACGATGCCTTGCCTTTCCTGTTTTCTCACGTGATTCGACAAGCCGGTTTATCTCGATCGACGGCCGCGGCACTCAGCCCGATCTCTGGCACTGGCAATTATTGGCCCGTAACGGTTTATGCCGAAGCCCGGCAGCGAGGTTACGGAAATGGGTTCCCAATTCCGAAATGACGCGGATAAAATTAATGCTTCGCGCAAATGCGTTGTCATATATATTTAGTACACAGGCTTTTAGATAGGTTCAGTCTTTACTTAAGAGCTTTTCGTGATTAAATTGATAATCACAAGCCACGTGACTACTGGCTGGCTATTAATTAAAATAAAGATAAAAATTTATGTACGTCATATAGAAAGTATTTTTATTTTGTTGAAAACTCGAAATACTTCACATTTTTAACTTTGTTTAAATTTAATATTAAAAGAACGAATGTAAAAGCCGGAGCACAGTCCTTTACATAACACATAATGCTTAAGAGAATCGACCAATCAGTCTTTCTTTTCTATGAAATGAAGAGCATCGGCTTTAAAGATGCGAAGTTTTGTTTTAATGCTTGTAATATTGTTCATTTGATTGACATAATTATGTTTCGACGTTATTGTCTATATTTTTTCTGGACGAATATAACTTTATTTTATGTATAAATATAGATATTTCATAAACAGTATTTGCTTTTCATAAATACGTTATATCTTTGGTCTGGTTTCATTAACGTAAAATTAATTTTAATCTCGGTTCAATTTACTTTTTCTACACTGAGAAAAAAATATAGTTAATTTTAATAAATATTTAGTTCAATACTGTCAACTGAACATTTATTTACAGTAAGTAAATATTTGTTCAATAAAAAAATGATTGTTAAATCAAATTAACATTTTTTTTATCAAATAAATATATCTTTATATTTAATAAATATTTAGTTGGCAGTATTCAACTAAATATTTAAAATTATTAAAATTGACTATATTTTTTTTCAGTGTAAGAAAAAGAGTTAAATTTGATCTTGCATTGGTGGAACCGGGTCTGAAGCTCATTCTACATTAGACACAAGCTTGCATTTTGAAATCAATGCTTCAGAATGTTGGCTGTCGCAACAAACTTAAGATTAGCTTGCATGTAATATAGAAACATGAACGAGTTAGCGAGGAAATAAACGTCACGTTGATTGAAGATGAACGACACTGACGAGATCTTTGAACAAGTCGTGTAGACATTTTTAATTAACATTTAGATAAAGTCCATTTTCATACAAAATCAATATTTATTCTTATATATTCGAGCAAGCTAGTTGCTCTAATTTCGCTTTGTCGAATTTCTCTTTTTAGAGAAATGACCGGCACCGATTCCCTCTTGTCGATTCACATTGATTCAGGGTTCTTCAACCCCGCGACATCGTGCTTGTAGCTGATGTTAGAATTCGAGTCTATCCGTTCACCGATGCAACTCTCGGCCCTCTCGCCTTCGCACGGAAAGACGGCGAGCGAAGGATGAAAGACGACGGCGAGGCAAGGTGAACGCGGCGCGAGTACCCCACCATGGAGCGAGTAGCCACGCGAGTTCATTCATGAGATCGTGGGAACATGCCTCACGGTGGGTCCGTTCTACCCCGTCCTCCCTCCCCCCCTCTCCTTACCCTCCTCCTCCCGGCACATGTTAGCCGGTCGTTTTATCTTTTCTTGTCCTGTCTCCCTCCGTCTCTCTCTCTCTCTCTCTCTCTCTCTCTCTCCCTCGCGCTCCCGCGGAGGTTCCTTCTCCCTCACGTCTAGCACCTGTTTCCACCTTCTCCCCCTTCTCCCCCTCCGAGCACCGCTCTCGGCCTCGCCGACCCGCTCTCGCTCCCGCAATTCCTCACCCTAGGCCTTTCCTCTTTTTATTCTCTTTTCCCTAATCATTCCTCCTTCTTGTTGCCGCATGCACTCATTTCTCTGTACTTAACTTCCCTCTCGCTCCTTCCGCTCCATCCATTCCTCCGCTATAATTCCACTCTTCGTACTTGTTGTTTATCTACCTATCTTTATATAATTTCATTCTTAATAATTTCTCGCCGACCGACATTACATTTGTTTCGTTGTCAAAATCCTTCGTTCCTTCGCAAAGCTTTCTCTTAATCCTCGAGCAACATTGTGCCATGTGCTTTGCCTCCATGTCTCTCTCACCTGTTCTTTATTCAGGTATAACGTATTTTTTTTTCGTGATCGGTACCGATGTCTCTCTCGCACCACTTTTGTAGCCATTCTCCCCTTCTCCGCCATCTGCTCGTCTCCCTCTACGGGTCTGTTCCGCACGCTGCTTCGTTTTACCTGCTCGCGGCCACTCGCCTGATCGCTCCTCTCTCTCTCCGACTCTTTCTCGAGATCTACGTTCGGTACAGTGGCTGCTACAAGCTCTGTCATTTTATCGACGAAAAACATCAAGAGAACATATTTGTCCGGATGGAGAACATTGGTCAACCGTGCTGACTTCGAAAATGTTTTCATAGGCTATGTAAATTTCCCGATAACATGTTGTTTTTCCGACTGCTGAATTGGTATTGGACATGTACATAGAAAAAA
>Ga0157364_1000917_pt1 | contig 23115 bp, 4 predicted proteins | sample AttsexASBM2_FD_111476 | JGI IMG/M metagenome (GOLD analysis project Ga0157364, IMG submission 111476) | Fungus gardens microbial communities from leaf cutter ant in Ribeirão Preto, State of São Paulo, Brazil - Atta sexdens ASBM2 | ecosystem: Host-associated > Fungi > Mycelium > Unclassified ...
ACACACACACACACACACACACACACACATTTATGTTTGGAGTAGAATAAATCGGATTAATCAGATAAGAATAAAATATTTGCAAGTGACAGTATTCTTGAATTAATTGTAGAATTTTCTTCTGAATAGCTTTTCTCTTGTCCGTACTCCCTTTGTCTGTCTATCTCTATTTGTAAAAGGGAAATTCCTTCGGGGCACAAATCGGACTGAGCTATATTTTGAAGTATAAATCTCTATCCTTCTTTCTCTTTCTGACAGATAATTACACTCCATTTGAATTGTTCATAGCACAACGTAAATCAAATTGATTTGAAGATCTGGACTTTCTCAATGGCAGTTCTTATATTTGATAGAATGAAATCGCTGTCCAATACGATTATTACTCGTTTAAAAATATTTTTTCTTAAATAATATTGCTTACCAAAGGATGAAATCATGAAGTATGTATTTTTTGTCTTGAACAATTTCTGTGAATATATTCTATAATAACTATTATCTAAAAATCGATTTTTAATTTGAAGAATCTACATATGTGATAAAATACAAAACTTTTCAAACGTTCTACACATATTTTTTTATATGTAAAAATCTATTTAATAAAACTATTTCCCTTTTTATTATTAATGACTGTAAATAATCTTGTTAAGATACAAAATATTCGATGCGCAGGCCAATTTTCACCGATCCAATTTCACGATTGCACTCCGTAGTGTTTACGTTTGGATGTTTACATATGATTATACTGTGCGACTTGTTATTTCCGCTAGCCACTTTGAAATATACTTGATCACCTGCACAAATACTTTCACTTTTATTTATCGAGACAGATGGTTTGAATACTGGTACTGTTAGAGTAATTATTTACATTTAAAGTAAGAGCATTTACCTCGTTAATAAGAGTAGATATTAAAAACAGGTGCAAATCATATGCAAGATGTTTGATATTTCTTATAGGAAAAACTAATTGTAAGACAAAATTTCTTTCGAGAATTTTATTATTAATTTATAGTATATCAAAATAATTAAATAAAAATGATATAAAATGTTGAATAATTATATAATTTACTTAAATATATTTTTTCGTGATTTTAGAATTGCTTTGAAATAAGTAACAGTTCTAAAATTGCGAGAATTTCGTTAGCAGCAATGTTATTTTATAACTAAAAAAACATTACGTTATTGTACGTACTTGCTTTTATAATACTTATATTATTTTATTACGTATTTTTACGTGCAAAAAGTGCAATTAAAAATTAATCACGACAGTAACTGAAATATTGAAATTAATTTAAACTAACATGAGAATTTTATGCAAGACGTGTCACGCATTTTCTTCTGCATTCAAAATTTTACGAACTAAAAATAAAAAGGCATAGAAAGAACGAACAGCCTGCTCGGATTGCTCGTCAATAATTTCATATTCACCGAGTTTCGCGGTGGCAGCGATACGATTCAGTTGTGATTTTACGTACAGAACATTCGTATGCATATACGAGGACAGAAAGAAATATCTCGCAGTGGTAATAGTCGTGTGTTGCGGACACACCGACTCGAAGAGACGCTTGAAAACGCATAGCTCGGATGGAAAACCGTATCCAATAGAAATATCGTATAGTGAATCGTATAGTGAATCGTGGAGAACCGCTTGTTCGCCGCTGCAATCACTTCAGCATCCACCGCGTTAGTTTTCTTATTTGTTTTTCCTCTTTCGCACAGCGTGTGGTATCCGATTGATCTACCTGGTACTCGATATTACAATCGCAGTGAAATCATTGAATATTTCTCTTTTTTAGCGAGCATGCAACGGAAAGTATTTAAATCCCCGATAATCCTTGTGCGTTCATACTAAACAAAGAAAAACATACATAAGTCTATGGAAGTATATTTTTTTTTCAAATGCAGATAGTTTTAATGCAGATACCCAATATTTTTCACTAAATCGGACTACTGAAACGATTTCCTAAATAATCATTAGAATTCGCTATTTAATATATATAGTATAGCGGAGATATTAAAAAGAATTATTTATACTTATTGTATAAGGACTGTAACATCACCATCTCTATCTTTTAATTTTTTTTAGTCAATTAAAGTTAATTTATAAGGATTTCGTTCAACAGAAAAATTAGATTAATGTTTTAGAAAGTTAAAGAATACTTCGAGCTGTATCTTGCATCTAATGTTGTCAGTCGTTGTAGATCGTTTTCCATTTTAATTTAAACTTCCTTGAAAAGAACAAATCTATGTACACCATACAGACGCGTGTCGAGAAATGCAACGGTCTTCCTCGTCGTAAAATTGTGTTTTGCAAACAAATCTCACAAGAGAACTCACGGGAACAGTGAAAGGGAAAGAAGCATCAATTCCATTCCTATCATTTTGCGGTATCTATTGAAGAAGAATAGAAAAAAGGAAGAAAAAAATATCTCTTTTAGTGCACAAGAAGCACAAAAAGCCCAAAGAATGAAGTCTCTCTCTCTCTTTTCGTATAGATACTACATACTGGACGAATGAGACTAAAAGTAATAAAGACTGGAAGAAATAAAGTTAGAAGTATAGTCACGCCGTTGTTCGACGCGATGAAAAACTACCAATCAAGACTTTGTTCCAATCCACAGCTGAATCAATCTTTCATCAGTTTTTAAACTATAACACCAGAACCATCGAAAGTTTTAATTTAATCATTTCTTATCCTTGTTTATGATGAAAAATTATTTTCATATGATTTGTATCGTTAAAATTATTTATTATTATAGTCACAATATTATTTTCAGTATTATGTACTATATAACTAATACAAAAAATAAAAATTCAATGAGCGGAGCTAAAATCGCACTATCGGTTCTGAAAAGATTTATACTGAAAAGATTTAGATCACAGTTCAATACATGTTCAATTTCACTGATATTGCCGAGTGCAGTAAGATTAAAGTGCGCGAGAATTTATCGAATTAAACTCCTAAATGCAGCTAAATACACGCACATTCTCTCAATTTCACATCCTACGATTGTTATAGTAATCGTTGAAAAACTCTGAGTAATTGGCTCAATTTCGCTCAGCCCGTGTCTGGGGCGAGAAAAGCATTCCGCAAATTGCTTCCACCCGCGAGGAAAAGAGACGACTTGCTGCCATGAGCTACGATAAAAATTTCCTCGGCCAGGAGAGATGGTGTGAAACGAATCGTGAAATGAATCCTTCCATTTTTAGGCGCGAAAGCCGCATATCTTCGGGGGGATATCTTTACGCAAACGTAAGAATCGTTCGATCGATGAAATGCTTTTATGTCGAGATACTCGTGAAACTTGCGTTATAGCTGTAGGTAACTTTGTCAACGTTACGGTCTGCAAATAGAAGCTTGTATCCCGATATCAAAGAGGAGAGGGAAAGTTTGAACGTAGAGTCAAATTTAATTGTCACAAATTTCCACAGAAAATCAATCAATAGTTCACATGGCTTTACGATTAGGATTTCATAGAGGGCATATAGAGTTTCTCAGGTGTTTGAGAGTATTCCCGTTGCATTGCCGTCACCCCTTAGTCGCTTTTTCTCAATGGAATTTCAGAGACATGCGCTACACTATCGGTTTTCCACATCGTCTCGCCCCGGATGGAGGCAGTTCGCATAAATTTTCAGCTGGATGGCACAGCGTTTCTGTTAGCGTCGCAAGCGAAATGGCTTTCACGTAGCGCCCTGTCAACGCGGCCGTTGAAATATTAAAATACTCGTCGATCAGGCGACGCGCCGGAGTCAATTCTTCTTATTTCGTCGAAAGGAACATCCGTGGAATATATATTCGCGTTACGGCGAATTCATCGCGTCGTTATTTGAATTTTATCATGTCAATGTCGAAGATAACGATTGTTCTTCTCCGAGAACAGGAATAATAGACAGGGGTAATAGGAATAACAGATTGTCACGTGAATATATATAGATATTTTTTATGAAATGTGCTCGACACATTAGCATGTAGTCTGCATACAAAAATCAGGAATAATATAATTTTTTCACACTTTGACTGCTGTACGGATTTTTACAATTAATCTTTTGACACATCATACTATTATTTTTTTATATCTAACTTTTATAAATCAAGTAAATTGATACATCAACAATTTAATATTTTTCAAAATATTTGTAGATGTGCGTAAAAGACACGCGGATGATATGAGGATATAATAAATATTATTTATGCACTACGTAAATGTAAAGTATGTAAATACATACATTTATCGTTGCTATAAGTTTTTTATAATGTAATTTTAAGTAATTTTTTCACAGTCGAATTTAGTCAATAAAATGATTTTTTAAATAAAAATCCTTCGGTTACTAATGAAAGTCAATAGACTCTTCAAAATTTATAATATATTAGATATATAAAATCAATGTAAAATGTTCTTCACATATAAATAAAAGTAATAAGTAGAAAACGATGAATAATATTCAAACTGATACGCGATGTCACATAACTGTATATTCAATTGGATACACATGGCAGTCAATGTTAAAGATACATTTACATAAAAAAAAACATATTATTTAAATATTTTATTATATTTTGTACTGATATACAGAATTATTGCATATTAATATAGTGCATATCAATATAGTGTATGTATATAAAAAATATTGTATACTCGATAATTTGCAATATATTAATATAAGATATATATAAAAATTATGCATAAAGTGCACCGTATTTTTTCCTTTTATGAGATATCTTTGACGAATCTGAAGATAATTCTTTTACAGCGAAAAGTTCACAGAAGAAAGATCACTCTATCATAATTTTTAATATAAAATTTCTTAGCTTTATATAAATATATATATATATATATCATTCATAATCATAATATCAGAGATTCATTTTCACAACATTTTTCGCAGAAATGCATCGCTCGTAGCCACCGTCTTTATTGCGAAATCGAGCTAGGATCTCTCTTTGGACGTTAGAAGGTCTCTAAAGATTGATGGTCTGTGATACAAAAGAAAAAAAGATTGCGCAGGAAGTGCTCATTGACAAATTGATACAAATGGGACTGGCAGCGATCGCATTTCCTGCGCTTTCGTGTCTTCCCACGTGCCTCGATTTGCGGAAACGCCTACCTCCTATGTATTCGTTCGATGATCGATGATTATCGTATCTTGCATTAAGTATTTCCAAAGCGTTATAACTTCTATCTTATTACTTGAACATTAATTCTCAAAAATGATTTAATATCAGAAATTATATTTTTATAAATAAAATCATTGAATTTATTTGGATTAAGGGAAACTGGGAACAAAAGTAACAAGAAGACATAGTAACATCGTTCTCTAAATCTCTAAGCTCTCTAAATCTGAATAAGTGGACAGTCATTAATTACTCAGTATACTTGATTGATAATCAGTGAAGTTTAATTAAAAAAGGAAGAATGTTTAAGTATTATATATATAACTAAAATACTGATATTTGCATGTTAATTTCAATTTTCCAATATCATTGGATTTGCACTAAACAAAGTTAAATCGCATAATATAAAGATCAGCTAGGTTAGAGTGATTATAACGAAGGTATAATGTATTGTCTTAATATGTTTTAATGATTATCTGCGTTTACGGTTTGCATATTTGAGTTAATTTTTATTTAGGTTTTTATTTAAAAAATTTACTATAAATTATAAAATTATAAAATAAATTAAGAGACGATAGTAACATAGATCAGTTGTTACAATTATCCCCGAATTACTTAATTTTATTTTAGTATTATTTTGTAAAATGTTGTTTTTATTTTTTTTCATAGAATGCTGTTACAAGAAAACGCAAGACAGATAAGAGAAAAATTATATATAAAAGAAGTGTCTTTATATAAACAGATATTCCTGTAGCAGAGCAAAAACAAAAAAATGTAGAGTCTTTTAGATAGCTATTTCTAAAATCAAATATAAAAAAGATATAAAATTTTCAATACGAATTTTAGTCAAAAAAGAAGCAAACTATTTTAAAAATACATTGTACGAAGTGACAACTTGATTGCATTGATATTTTTATTTCCCTAGTCGGTCTGCGACTATCAGAACGAAGAGGACATGTATTGCTATATCGTGCTATACACGATAACTTTTGACATGTCGCAGCAAAACCGCTAACATTCCTAAAAGAACACGTTCGAGGAGATGCTCGTGGGACCGTGAGTTTTCTTTTCTCGATCGAGACGTCATGACGGGCTACGACTACTAACGAGTTTTCGTTGCTTTTATAAAATTGTTCTGCGGGTAAAGTTTCACATTCGACAATAACGGTGCACAGAGACCTGCCTGCGAACTTTCAAACTTCCGCGAGGCCGACAATAGCGCGTGGACAACTATTGATATCGTTTCATAAAACTTGCAGTGTGAACAAATCGCAGCGACAAAGCGATTTCGCAAATTTTTTTTTGTTAAACTTCTGTACTGTGAAAAATCAAGTGGATTATGTTGAATGTATAGAGCAACGAGAGTGATAATGTGAGGTTTAAAAGAATCATTTGATATAAATATACGCATAAAAATATTGTATTATCTTATAGCATTATAATTACTTTTAGAAATAAAATGATTGACATTCATCAACTTCCTCTGAGAGAAATAATTTCCTCTAAATTTCGACTACTTTTTTATTTTACATGCAAATAAAAAATCGTTCTTTGTTCTTTTTTTATAACGCTTATAATTTCTGTTGAAAGGATCTATCTCCTATTAACTTCCTTCGAGATAAATAACTCTTTACAATTTTTTAAAACTTTTTCATCGTAGAATCATACAATGTGCAGTTCTTATTTCACTTTATAATTATAACTTCCGTCGAGAGAGAACGATATAACTGATTTCCATGAACTTTCTCTGAGACAGATAATTTGCTGTTAACTTTTAAAACAGCTCTTGTTCTCATTATCGAATCAAATTTTACAAAATGTTGCATCAATGTTTTTCCATCGTAATTTTTAACCTTTGAAATGGTAGAATTTCAACGAATTTCAGAATAGAGAGAATCGCAACGTATACATATTATATACACATATATTTACATATATCTACATATATATATGTATATTGTACACACACACACATACACACACACGATATATGTGCACTCGGATATCCATTATTGCAATAGGTGCGCGGCCATTCCTGTCACAAAATAGACAGACAACGAGGCTAGCTATGTGGTTGCACGAACCTGGACTAATGTTACATTGGTCAGTCCGTTTACCACAACATTTATCACCGTCGGGCTCGTTATCTCTACAGAACGAAAATTCTCCAAATTTTTGCCCTCACGTCCTTTTGCTATAATCTCGAAAAACCCTTGTGTTACTTCGACCCATAAATTTAACGAAACGAATTTAATATTCAGTTTTTACGAAATTTCTGAGTTGAAGACTTTAGAACTAATTCTCTTTTCGTAATATTCGCACAGCAAAATACATATTTCATGAGAAATTTTGTGCTGATTTAAAGGAAGTTTTTATTCCGCGATCAATCTTCACGAAATAGGTTTTGTTCACCTATCGATTTCGTCTGAATATCCCACTTGGCATTAACTTTCAGAACTATGCGAGGAATGGGCTTTGGCGAACAGCCGTGAGTGCGTGGAGGGTGGCGGTTCGACGAGTACGACGCACGGGGAGGAATCTGAGGATGCGTCTGAGGCGAGGTTCACCCTCAAATATTTGGGCAGCACCCTTGTCGAAACGCCTTCGAGCGAGGAAGCCACTGCGGAAGCCATCAAAACCGTTATTACCATGGTACGTACATTAGAATGTTTTTTATAATTTATTCTTACACTTATCCTAGAAAAAGCGTTTCCAGATTTGCAATTTCTTTTTATCACTAAATGTTTTGTCATTAAATTTGGATAATATTTTTTCTATATTCTTTCAATTTATTTTAATTGTTATTTTATTATATTTAAAACATCAAATACAAAGAAACAAAAAGTTAGATTACATCAAATTTGTGAATTCTGTCACATTTATAATTAATGCATTTAATTATAATATAATTTATTAAAGTTCACTTCTCTAATTTTACTTTAGGGTGCAATATTTCAAAGAAATATAATAAAATTTGCTTAAAAAATATGTAAATTGTATTTCTTTTAGTGTACAAAACACATAGAAAATTATATATAGATATATATATATATAATATTTTTAGTTTTTTATTTGAATCTATGAAACTATATTTACGTTGTATTTATATAACGAATAATTAATAACATTTTGCCAAAAATTTTCAAATTTTCAATTTCAAATATCAAATCTAATATTTATAGGAAGAGAGAAAGAGAAAAAAAGAGAAAGAGAGGAGAAAAAGAGAGAGAGAGAAAGAGAGAGGGGAGAGAGAGAGAGAGAGCAAGTTTGCCGCTTGCGTTGGAAATTGCCACTGTATTATTTATCGTTGGAATTGTATCGCACCGTGTAATTTACTTTCAACCATTTTCCAACGCAACCGCCGTGAAGAGAATTTAATTGAAATTGCAAGGCACTAATTTCTCGCGCATAGCCACGGGTTCGTTAATAGAGCTAATGAAAATGAAGCGTGATTACTTTGCGCCATGTTTATTCGCTGCTTTGTCTCTGTCACGATGGTGTTCTTATTATTTTTTTCTTCTTTTTCTTTTTTGTTGTTAATATCATCTAGATTCAAGCGATTGACGTTAAAGATTTATAATCGAAACTCGAATGTGTTTTGCCTGCCAATGTTTAAGAATACTGAAGGCAAAAAAATGCACAAAAAGGCATATTAAAAAACGGCATTAATTATGAGAATTGCCGTTATTTAATTGATCCAACTTCCACTCGTTCACTAATTTGTATATGAAATATTGCGAGCACTGCTGATATTGCTTTCGATAAAACTAGTATTGCTTTTTTTTGTACATAAAAATACTATCAAGCTCGCGATTTTTGACGTTTTATTAAATATGAATGTCGATTGAGAAAAAATTTACTCTGATAAAAATTTCCAATTTATTTTGAAGAAATTTCATACACTTCGTATACAGTACATATTCAGATATTTTAATAATTAATAGAAGATCGATATTAAATATTGTTTATTTATTAAAATTACATGCAAATTAGGGCCGGTTGTTTCATCTTCGGATAAATTGGTAATTTATATATTTTGAATGAAAGAGTAAAAGAATAAAAACATAGGAGAGTAAGAAAGTAATAGCGAATTCGATTGGATACACTCAGTGTGCATTAGTGCATATTAATGGATGTAAAAATATGTGTTTAATATAAATATAAAAATGAAATCTTAAAATTCTTAATACATTTTATTGTGGTGTTAAGTAAAATTTGTATTTTATAATCCGAAATATTTATATTTTACTTTTACACAGATTAAGTCAGTATACAACGGCTTTAATATACACTAATGCGTACTAATGTGTTCAACCGAATTAGCTGTAAAACAGTGAAGTTTACCGAAAGGTGAAACAATCCAGCCTAGAGTGACAATAACATATTATAACAAAAACGATTAAAAAGTGATTTAATTGTAACAGATTGATAGAAGAAATTATCATATGAAATTACAAAGTTCTACCAAGTTCAGTTTCTCAATCTAGTTTGGCAGCGAAATCCTTGTTGAATAGCGTAATCGATAGAGGAGAATGAATTTATGCGATTTAATAGCGAGGAACATGATTAATTAATAACGAAACTTCGTCCGCGTCTCATATAATTCCAATTTCGAAGTGATTATAACTCATACTGCGAGATTACACGAACAGTATTGCAGAAAGCGGTAATGTATGTATTTCGGCAATTTCCTCCCGATGCAGTTATTAATGAAGAGATTCAGTCAACACATGATAGAAGCGCATACATCAAAATTTCTCTCATTCCACAATAAATATAATCTATTCGCATTATTTATACATAGATTTGATAAAAATAAATTTACAATGTCTATTATATGTTTATATTAAAAATGGCTTACATGAATATCAACAATATATACCTACAATTTCTGAGATTAATGAACAGCTTGCATTTTTCCGCGATATTTTTTAAATATTTATGACAAATAGTTATTTACAGAATTTCTGAAGAATTTATTTACTTTAGTTGACAAAAGCCAAGAAAGGACTTGGGTTACGATTTCACTTAACCAAACATTTCCATCCATATCTCATGCTCACCGGCTGAGAATTCTCTGTTAAAATGTTACCATATACCTATATGTTACCGTATATATTACTAAACTTAAACCTATCTATCTTTCTTACGTATCATTACTTTTTTATTCTACTCTTTACAGTGATCTACATTCATATCATAAAATATTACTACCTAAACCCAAATTTACATACATTTCTTATTCTACATATCACAACCTTTTTTATATTCCCTATCCACTTCTTTATACTACTATCTTCTATACTCGTCAATCAATATTATGTTTCTTTTAATATTTCAGAATTATTATATAAAACACTCATCTCTTTTTTTATTTCACGTTTCACCTTTCCTAATAACAAATTTTCATAGTCAGTCTGTAATAACATAGATATATCTTATAAAGAAGTTTAATTCATAATTCTTCCTTACTTCTCTTCAGTTCCTTGTCTTTCTTTTTCACAATTTTAAAACATTGCCTTTCACATTATTTAAATTCTCAGGAATCTTTTGTAATTTATAATTATCTCTTTTTCTGCAAATCATTTATAAGAGCTTCAAAAATCTAACTCTATATATATATATTGTATATACTGTAGATTGGAATGAAAAATACGAGTGTATCTTGCGGTATGTATTGCACGTAGGTCGTTAGTATTGCATTAAACTGTGTTCATTCAAGCGCTCTTACTGCAACGCGATCAAATAGTTATTTTTTGCGAACTCTCTCAGTTTGGATTGATTTGAAAGTTTTCCGACGCACTCAATCGTATTCCGCATCGGCAACTTCCGAATTGAAGTATTCATTGCACTTCGTCTTTGCGCTAATTGACCCTCCGGGTTCGATTGATCCTCTCTCATCGTCTTTTGTACCTACGTAATTGCATCCATTATTGTTAGTTCCTCTTCGCAGCATCGCATTCATTTACTGGTTTACTGGATTGGATGGGCATCCTTTCCATCTCTATGGTAGTTTCTTTGTTTCACGTTGACAACGATAAATCCTGTTGGTTATTTACGTCTCTTCCATTAAAGAAACTAATTTGTGAAATTTATATAATTTTCATTTTGCCATATACTGAATTCTATATGTATACTGTATGTATGATTCATTGCACTTTAGAATGTTTTTCGGGAATTATACGCCGATTGTTAAGCAGAGAAGTGCTTTTATTTTTGAAATAATTTTTGAATAATTTACTTTAAGTTACTGATTAAGATGCTTCTTTTGCAAAGCAGAAGTTATTCGCGCGTTCAACAGCATCATCTTTCCATGTCGCAACCATATAAAGGCAACTCTGCATTTCCGTCATGCAGTTGCTACCTATAACCTACAACTCCTACAAGTTCTCGCTGATAATACTATTCAGTATTTGCGAGCAAGAAGTTACTGGTACAGAAGCCTTAGATTACTATAACGTATATGTAATCCGGATTAATATAAATAATTGCTAGAGACATAAGTCGCTGCTTTCATTGCTTGCTTCAAGGGGAAGTAAAGCGCACCTTAGATTAGGTCTTTGTAAAATCGTAAATGAAAAAAAGTCGCGAAGAGAGAATTTGAGAGTTGCGTTAAAAAATTTTGAGTTTAACTCTCAAGTCATTTCTTGGAATAAACTGTGGTAAAATGACTTGGGATATTTAATTTATCGAAGGAGCACGAAATATCTGCTCGATAAATATCCGATTTCTTATAACAAATAGCTATCAAAAATATAATTTAACAGACATACTTATGTTGCAGATTAAATACGATAAAATTAAAAATTCTTATATTATATTATTTATATTTAAAAAATAAATGAAGATAGGATTTGTGTTAATGGGATTTAAGTTTAGTTATCGCTGCGTAAGGTTTCTCTTTCCTTGCGAAAGGATTCGTTAATCCATTGCGAAACTTTATGCAAATATTTCCACGGATTTTGCTCGAAACAACGTGAATATCAATCCTCTTTTCGCTTAATTCTAGTAATTGTTATTTAAATAAAAGCGAGCAAAGAATTTAATTAAAAGCTCGAGTGCCATGCGAAATAATTTTACAAATGTTAACATTGTTAATACATCATTGATAAATCACAAATATGGAATTTAATACATACAAAGTTTGCATTTTCATCGCATAATTAGCTTCTTGTCAAATTTAATCATTTTAACGTCAATTACGTATAAATTAAAGAATAATTTCATTTCTAAAATAAATATTTTCTATCATCAAGCAATAATTAATTCGTGAGGCGTATTATTAAATAAATATTATTAGATTGATATTTTTATTAATTTTTTTTTATATACAGAAAAGCTTATTCGGTATTTTTATTAAATGTTTTTTTTCATATATAGGAAAACCTATATGATATTTCTTCTACAGTCTTAATTTTTTCTATACGAGACAAAAATTACAATTTAAATTGAATTAAATTTCTAAATTTTATTTATGGCATTTTCATAGTATATTTTGATAAAAATAATATTTCCGAGCGTGATACATATGTGTTCTGAAATTAAATTGCGAAGATATTAAGCGAATCCATATCCTTTTACAATAACGTGTCCGTGACAGAGAGACCCTATGCGGAATCCGCTTCAGAATTATCGGATTAGGGAAACGCTCCGGAATCTCTCGTGCGACGTTTGCGATTAAGGCAGCGGAATCTCCATGCGCGAGTTAAATCGTTAAATGGACCGCTTAATCCGCGCGAAGACCCGTAATTGCGTTGCAATGGAGCGACGCGAGAGAGAGCTCAAGTTTAACACAACGAGATATTTGATTTTCGAAAAAGGTAATCGAGCCTCACTTTACTCAGATTTACCACGGATTTGCTCTTGGGTACATGCATCTACTCCAGATGCTTCAGTAAATATCACCTTCTGCTTGAGGAAACAATTGTTATCGATCCAATAGAACGAAATCGATAGAGATTCATTATTCGATCAGATGATTTATCAGATGATCTTCTTGAAATTTGGATATTCACATGGTAGAGAAAAGAGATGTTCTGGCAGCCACAGATATCAGGAAACGAATCAAGGAAAAGTTGCTTTAATAAAAAGTTAATTAAAGTTCTTGCAGATTTTTCTCTTTACTTTTTCTATTCTTTCTATAGACATACATGTTAAATCTTAGAACATATAAAAATTATTGTTTAATTTTAAAATAAGTTGATTAGATAAGTTAATTACAAATTAGAAAAATAATGTTATAATTATAAACGAAAGTATAAAGTGATTAAAAATAAAATATATTATATTTTATTATTATAAGTATTTTTCTTTATTAAACTTTATATGTTTAATGCTCAAATGTTTGATGGCATAGAGAAAATTGCAAAATGAAGACTATTATTCTGATTTTGTAAAATATATATATATTATGTATTTTTGTTTTCTTTATGTTATTAGATTATATTATTAAGTTTTAAAACAAGAATGTCACAGGGAGAATAAAAATATTTGTATTAAATTAAATTTTCTTGTTAATGGATGCTATGGTGCATAATTTTTTATCTTGTTTGGTTTAATTATTACAGGCGAAGGCGAGCGGAAAAAAGTTGCAAAGAGTCTCTTTGGCTGTGAGCTTGAGAGGAATTAGAATGACAGATTTGGCCACCGAGGAGGATCAACTCCAGGTATCGATATACAGGTGAGAATATAATCATTAACTATTAAATTACAGATCAATGTTAAATATGATTAGCAGTTTACTTTGTATTAACTTAAAAAATTTGTTAACATGCTGTATATTACGTTTAAGCTTATAAATAAAACTTTTTTAAACTTTTTATATGAGAGATGGTATTAGAGATTAATAATTTACGTAATTAGAAATTAGAATATATAAATAAATACATAAATTTCATTAAAAAAATAATGTACATTTTTCCAGAAAAAAAAAAAAACGTTTTTTCTCTGACAAACGAATCACGATAATGAATAATTGTTTTCCACACGCTAGCCCGACTGAAATTTTAATCGCACGAAGTGAAACTCACACAGTTTGCTGCATGTTTTGCCGATCCGGTGTTGAATTATATTCGTTGTATATATAGATATATGTATGCCTGGGAATGCATCAACAATTCCACATAATAACGACGTGATGATGTAGCGAGCGTGCGCGATTTTGATATTTGTTACGGGAAATTACAGGCGCGAGACTATTTCCGATTCACGAAGCTTCTCTCTCTCTCTCTCTCTCTCTCTCTCTCTCTCTCTTTCTCTCGCTTGTCAAGCTGTCGCTCGATTTGCAGATTATGCGATATTTTCAGTCTTATTAATAGCCGAAAGAATTGTAAAACGCGTAGTGTTCACTGACAATGATTTCGTTAGTCCCTATTTGTATCATTTTATTCATCATAGACGCGTGTTCAAACAAAATTTTTCAATTATCAAAAAGAATATTATTTTAATAGCAAAATTGAATAACGGTTTAAATATGCATGTTGTTGAAATTAAATGTAAAATTTAATTGTAAATGTGTGTTGTGAGTAAAAAATGATATTTCACATTCTTTACATTCTTTATATTCAGTTTTTACACTATATATTCATTTTATTATATATTATTTATAACTTTTTCAATCTATTTATATGTTCATACACAAGAATTCTTACACTAGTCATTAGTTATCTATTTATAAGAAGTGGATCTAAAAAATTCAAACCAAGTTGCACAGCTAAGAATCTTTCAATTATATCTGTCTTTGCTGTTCTTCATATCGCATTAAAAATTACTCGCACAAAGTGTAATGTGATTTTAACTCTCTATAATACCAGTCTGAAAGATCATCATGCTCTTCTTTTCCGTCTTCTAAAAAAATTCAATTCGCATCCAGTAGAAACGCTAAATTGATGCATTTTAATGTGTAATTGACTGAACGAGTCTGATGTTTCATAAATATTAAAGAATTATTTAACTCTTAAATATAAAAAAGTAAGCGTTGTTCGGCCAGATTGTTACAAAAATGTGTTAAGATTATATAACGAAAGTGGCAGGGGCAGAAAGGTGTACAATGAAAAGGTCAAAATGCGTCGTGTTTCGGAAGAGCCTCACCGAATTTTCGCGCGGTGCGAACGAATGTACGAATGAAACGAACTTCTCTCGCGATAATGATCCCGCGGACTCGTTAGACCGACCAGTGAAATACCAGGCGGTGGTTTCCATTGTTACGTTGAAAGCCCGTCGGGGCGGTTGGCTTTGTTTCTCTAGCGCATAATGCGTCCGGAGGTGCGCTAAAGTGGCGAACGAGAAATTTCACATGTAAAAAAAGAACGACAATGAGCGCGGCGAGGGTTGACGTGCCGGTTATAAATTCTCTTAATCTCGCCGCTCGGCATCGTTAATGGCGAGTTAATTAACCAGCGTGCAAAGACGCGCGGCTGAATAAAATTAAGCCATGGGATTAAAAGCATTAAAGAGCATTATTTCGGAGCCGATGGCGTTATCGGCTCTCGCCTGTAATAGCGTAACTTTAAAAATTCTGCGATACTAAAAGAGAGGCAAAGAAAAGAGATTAAAGAAGAGAAGAAAGAGTGGAGAAAAAAAAAACATAAGAAAGAGAATAAAAAAATTGAAGAAAAATCGATTTGCAAAGAAGCTTTGTGCAAAGAAACAGAAATTATTCTTGTACTATTATTTTTGTATAAAGAATCGTCTTCGTATGTATTGAATTATTATTTATTAGTTTAGTATTATATGTATTTATTTTTCATGATATATAATATAAACATTTTGAAATTTATATGATTATATTATACGCAAATTTATATGATTATATTATATTATACGTAATATGTGGTTATTATTAATTGATCATAACTTGATTACATGATTTGATTATAAATTGATTATGAATAGTACACCAAGCTTGTTATCTAAAATAAAAGATAGGAGTTTTTATCTTGAGCTCATAAAACGTCAGTTCACTGTATCCATTCTTTTATAACCGTTGGTGGTGCATCTCGCTCATGCCGCATATTACTTTCGTTTCCCTTAGGGAATTTAGAATTCGCCTAAGTGCCCTCCAGCAAATTTTCAACTACTATATACGGCGAATAATATTGTTGTGCGACATAAACGGAAGTGGCTGCTGCTGCGAGCGATGGGCGTGGATTTGCATATCATAGTTGCCGGATGTGCGTGCAGACTACTAGTGTATTGTCACATGAAAGATTCAAATTATCGCTATTATCAAGATATTATCAAAGCGCGCGAAAGCAACTAATGTGATGAATAACAGTTTTATTTCTTTCAATGAAAACGAAAATGTTCCAACACATCCAACACATCCAACACATTAAGTTAAAAAAAACGATTAATTTCTTATTAATGGAAAAAAAATTTTTTTTTTCTGTATAAAGAGAATGAATTAATTTAAAAAATTATTCTGGTAATCCTAATTTTTATTCTGTTATCTTTTTAATTCAGGATCTCGTACTGCTCGGCGGACGCGACGCACGATCATGTGTTTGCGTTCATCGCGACGAATCTCAACGAGACAATGGAGTGCCATGCATTTCTTTGCCCGAAGAGAAAAATGGCGCAGACAGTGACGCTAACTGTGGCGCAGGCCTTCAATACGGCTTATCAGGCGTGGCAATTGTCGCAATCCGATCCCAGAATCCATCACGCACAGGATAAAAGCTCTCCCTCGACAGGTGACAGGATCGGTGAGAAAGTTTTCGCATTAGTACACTTTCCTGATAGTCTTGAATGTCTCGAAATGACAGACATTATTCTTTCCATTAAAATATAAAAAGCCAAATAAGAAGTTGAAGGAAAATTAACAAAATATTAACTACGCCTATACTTATTGATTTATAAATAGAATTCTATTTTTTAAATTGTGATAAATTATATATATATCTATTAATATTTTTTCTAAATTGACTTTTATAATAAATAGTCTCTTTTAAAAAGTCAATATCTAATAATTGTTTGTTAAAAATTTAGAAAAAATTTAAATCTTCAAAGACTCGTAATTAGAACATGTAATTAGAAATTTAAACAAAATCTGAATTTTCAATTACGACAAATTATACATAGATTACATGATTATCAATATAGAAAGAATTGAGATTTTCAACTTTTGGAGGGAGTTGTACAAGAAGTGCGATCGCAGCTCGCAGAAAAATTAAATACTTCGTATCACTGCGTATAAAGTGATGGTAATTGAAAAAGCTGGCTTTTATTTCTGCACTTCGAAAGCTTGCCACTTGCCTTAATCTCGAGCGAATTCGCGCAAGTGCAGTATATAAAGAGGTATAGCTACCGCGTTGATCGTAAAGTGCAGTGCCTATATATGCATTGCACTTAACTACCGAGAGTACGGATATTGCGGTGCCTTCTGGCACCTGGCACAAGAGAATCAAGAAATTGAAGAAACGTTAATATCAGGATGGCACACATCAATATACACATTGCACATTGCATTGTGTCTCACGTGCCATTTCAGTAAATACCAACAGAAAATATTGCAGTTTTTCTCTCTTTGGTATCTCGATTACAATTCGCTGCTTTTTATCTGTATTTTATCCAAATAAATAGTAACACAATATTGCAACTCTATATCTAAAGTTCATTCTAGATGATCTATAATACTGTCAAAATTCAAGATAGAATTCTATTTAAAATTCTATCGATAATTCTATGCCATATATACGAAACTTAAAGAGTCTAAATATATATATATACATATATAGAATATATATTGAAATATACGTAAAAATTATAACGTATAAAAAGTAAAATTATAAATAGAATATTAAATGCCTGCAAATTAAAAATTGTGCAAACTGCAAATTATGAATTGTATTAGAATTAAGCTTCCAAAAGAGCTTAATTCTAATTCATGTAGTTTTATGTTCATTTAACTTTCCGTTTTTCCTTTTATTTTGAAAGACTTTTGTGATAAAAGTTACATATAATAAAAGTTATATACATTAATTTTTATAGAAAGTAGGATCTCTATTTTTTTATTTCATGCTTTTCATTAGTAATGCCGATTTCTTATCGCTTCTGAAATATTAAAGTTCGTATCAAAAGGATAGATTTGTTAGATTAAATGAATATTTTTATAATTGATCGAGTTAATTCTCGATTTATATTATATCGCGAAAATGTTTTATTGATTTTTAAATTGTCTATTTTAAGAATTTCATTTTATGGAGATTGTGCATGGAAATGTTTTGCTTCTGCATATTGCATTAAATATTTGGGTGCAGAGCTTTACTAAAACTCACGTGCATTTCATTTTGGAAATAAATATTTTTCTTTTATCATCTGGTAAAATTAAATTTATATTTTCAATCCTCTATCACGATGTTCCATGAAAAACAAGATTTTAGTAACAACAACAGTATACGAAGCTTCGGAATTGTCATATAGGATTTTTATGCACTAAAATTCTTGCAAATAATCGCAGATTGCAAATGGACAATAACTAATTTATTTAACATATCGCAATACTTTTTAAGAGTACGAGACTTCGTGATAAAAAGTATTTTTACGTTTTTGCAAATCTATTTTTCTATTGAAAATTTTCCTTAAACTGACAGATACATTTTTCATTACTTTTTCGTTTAGTATCATCCATTCTGAATTTTTAATTACAGATAACAATGAAAAGAAGAGCACCAGTGAGACAAAGACTACAACTGGCAAGATTAATGAACAAAATAAGCAAAACGGTCAACAGCGGCGCAACGACAGTCAGAAAAATCTTTTAATTGATTTGTCAAACGATCCCAAACCAGCGGGAAATTCATGGGTGAGTGATGAAACGCTGAGAGTTTCTCTTTGACGCGTCGTCGTCGTCGTCGTCGTCGTCGTCGTCGTCGTCGTCGATCAGCAAAAACCGACCGATCAGCAAAGCTATACTATAATCCCACGGCGTTTGATCCCTTTCCAGTTTGCTACATCTCATCGATAGGTACTCCACGTCGCGTTGCTATGTATATACGTCATTGATCTACATCGCGTAAGAAGCTGTTCCTTTGTAGAAGGAGAATATTTGAAGCAAAATTAAATATTTAAAATAGCAGAGTATTTTTGTTTATTCTTTAAAAAAAAAAACTTTAAACTTGCATGTGTTTTTTATTTGCCTGGAGGCGCGCCAAAAGAAATTTTGTCCGCTATTCTTCAACTCAGTAAGCATGGAGGATGTTAGCGTGTATATTTTTATATTTTATTAATTATAACTAATTAAAATACTCAGAATATTTATAATTCTGTTTACACGTGTTCCTTAAAAGTCTTAAAAATATCAACACACAGATATATTTATTTATATTTACATATATTTACATATATTTATTTATTAACATTCACATATTCTATTTTTTTCTATTTCTTAAAGAATTCTACAAAAATTAAAAATTCCAGGAATTAATAATTTTATACCTGAAAAACAATTTAAAAAGAAATTAATGAATTAACCGAAATAATCAAGTTTACTTTTAATTTATTATATTATCTATAATTAAATATAAGTGTAGAGGAAAAGAGATAAAAATTCATCGAATAGCGTGAAACGCTTTGCTTCTTTTCAGGTATGCTTCGAGGAAGATTCGGATGTGAAAAAAAATCAGAAGAAAAGCGCAGCGAGTAACAACAGTATTCCTATGACAACGCTTAGGCATCACACGACGGCATCCACAACCCCAGCCCATCACGTGGTGCCCCGACCGAGCGCCGGTTTCAAAGTGCAAAATGCCTGGGGCGAGTCCAGATCGGTCGATTTGATGTGCTCGTAGCAGGCAAAATAGCCAGCGGCCGACAGCTTCAGGGATGTGCCGTTGATCACAGGCCTCTGGAAACACCTCTCGGACAACGGCCAATCCAAAAAGACCAACGGCAATCATTAAAATCCTCGCCGAATTATCTCGGCAACTTCCGATCGCGAGTTTAAAATTCGGAAAGGTGACGATCTTCGCCGATTATTCATATTTTTATTGAACGCTGAAGAGAGACAGCGGGGATGCCAACGCAACGGTGTCTATTTTTGTGTGATCTTAATGAGACTATTAAGTCCGACGAGGTTTCTTGTATTCGTTAGAAGGGCGTGGGAAAGATTGCGGATGATTCCTATTAACATACGATGACGTTGACATACGATAGTGATTTCTTTTTGAAAGAGGAAATCAACCGGCAGCAGAGAGATCATGGTAATCGGGGTGGGATCAATTTCTAATGAATTTTGTATAATGCGTAATAATATACATATATCTGTGCCAATTACTTTACATACATATCGCACAAACATTACTAATCGAGAGTGTTAAGAATTAAGACACTCGGTTTTTATCATTTTTAATGATATTAACTCTGGAAGTTATATATAGATTATATATAGATTAAAATTAGTGTCTTATAACTCGCGTTTTTATAAAGTTCATGGCTACAGAGAAATAAAATTAATTTTTAATTTTAAAGTTCATTGGAGAATTGAAAGTCTTAATGTGGTAATCAAATAGATAATTTATCAAACAGAGCATTTTTCTAAAAATAATTTAATTATCATTTAAATTAATTCATAAATTTAATGTCTTTTAATAAATTATAATTAACGTGATTAAATATTTATTATTTTATTCTAAAATGAGAGTTTATAAAAAGTATTATGAAATACATAATCGGGATATATAGTAAAAAAATAATAAAGTTGAAAAATAATAGTCGATATATCACTTATTGTATTTCTTGCATCAAGATACACAATAAACCGAAATTTCGACGGATAAAAAATACGCGAGTGTACACTAAGCCCCTAATACTAAAAATATGTCCCGTCCAAATCGGAAAACATCGCTGCCATATTTTAATCCCGTATATGATTCAAATGTTTTACACATGTACACACGTATATTTACGCGGTGCAGTGCGCGGCTAAATTACTTTAAAGCAATTTTCGAGTGAATTCTGGTCACGTAAAAATACGTATTCCAGAGTTAATATACATTTGTTATTTTTGTTAAAAATGTACTATGGTAAAAGAAAAGAAACGAACAAAAAAATAAAATTAAAAAAAAACGACAGGTTTCGTAGATCGATTCCCTATTATGGTGCTGGATAGAAATGATCTTTTACGTAATTGTTGATGGCCCTTGATAGAATAGCTGGACTATTTCTTAATTGAAATTCATTAAGTTTCCCGCAAAAATGACATTTGTTATAAATGAATATCGAAAAAGCCATGTTATTTTCATGTATTATTAGATATCATTTGCAAATAGCTCATACGTTACATGAAAATTTTATACTCTTGAAGGGAATTTTTATATATTTCAAAGGTAATTTTTATATTCTCCAAAGGAGAATTTATCCGATGGACTTGTTACGCTGGAGATTTCGTTGATAATATCAGCGGCGATTGCCATCGAAATATCACAATATTGCATATTACATATTAAATATTAATGTGTTGATGTATACGTGCGCGTAATAGTTGATAGGGCGTAATAATGCCGTAAATAATCGAGAAGCGTTAACATCATTTAGCGTTAACTATATTGATATTTAATTTATCGATTGTTAAACCGTAAATATATTGTATTCTGGTTTTAGATATTGTATCTGTAATTATCATGATGACATCTTATTGGATAGCATTAAGATCTTTGTTTCTATGTGATATGATTATCGATTTAGTTATTCTTGTGAATAAATAAGTTACAGAGGGCTGCATTCGATTTCGATGAAGGTATAGCAATGTGTAATACATGATAACTTATTGTCCATTAGTCAGTGTTATATTCGAAGAGAAGCATTTTTAGATTATCGAATCAGATTATATCGATTCTAAGGTAGTTATACTCTGATGGAGAATTTTCGTAGGTTTGCAGAATTTATCGCGAGACGATGCATGAAACAGTCGGAATAGTCACTCTTTTGTATATTAATGCTTTTTTGATTCAGATTCTCGAAAACATTTTTTTCTTTTTATTATTTTTTAAAGAAATCTGAATTTGTAGATAAATATTCTGCTTATTTTTACATGAAAATTTTTATAATTTAAGAACGTGTTATTAAGAAACATTATACGTACAAACAATTTTTATAACACAAAATATTGAAAATTAGTTTTAATGTGGATATTAAAAACTTTCTAATTTTTGTTTACCGTATCATCGATACTTTCTTTTGAATTAAAAAGTTTATAGATGCCTGAATTTTGCAGTGCTAAGATATATTTTATGGTTAAAAACAAATTAAAATATGCTAAGCAAAATATCAATATTTAACAAGACCCAAGAGACGAACAAATAAGATATTTAAATTAGCAGATCCTTTTTAACTATTTAAAAAATGCTTTTGACTACGTTATTTTGTCATGTATGGACTAATGGCGATGTAAATCACAAACCGGACGTCTAGATATGTTGCGCCGAGAACGCTCGAAACGACAGTAATTTTACATAACTGCGCACTAATTGCACATTGTCATCGCACTTGTGCATCGTATAACCACGGAAATGTTATATACATTTTGCGCTAAATGTTCATAGTCTGTAAGCAGCACGAATCAAATATATGTATGTATCTCTGACATGTATGCATCTTCTGACGATTTATCCCTGCATGGAAGAAAAACGAAATCCCTCTTCTTTTATTAAAACGAATCCGAATATCGATTTATTCTGCTTTGCAAAGATTAATTAATCCCATCAATGATTTCATTTTATATTCAAAATCGTGAAAGTTATGTTAATTATTTTATTTTATCAACGACTATTATCACAAGCTAAACAGAAATCATTGGAACAGAATTGTTTTTTTTTTTAAAGGATCAAGTAGTATGGTGTTAAAAATAGAGAAGGAAAAATATGTTTTAACAGAATTTTATTTTTTCAGTACATCACGAATGTAACTTGTGAAAAAGAATAGTTTTCCAGACGCGTTCTGGTAAATCGAGAAAAAGCCAGTATTACGTACACGAGGATAGTCTTTTTGTGTATTCGTATTATTTTTAG
>Ga0157364_1000918_pt1 | contig 23113 bp, 12 predicted proteins | sample AttsexASBM2_FD_111476 | JGI IMG/M metagenome (GOLD analysis project Ga0157364, IMG submission 111476) | Fungus gardens microbial communities from leaf cutter ant in Ribeirão Preto, State of São Paulo, Brazil - Atta sexdens ASBM2 | ecosystem: Host-associated > Fungi > Mycelium > Unclassified ...
ACACACACACACACACACACACACACACACACACACACACACACAGAGGATGTATCTTAAACTCCCATTCATATAGTGCTATTTCTAATAAAAAAACTGAATGGAAAAGTTCTCTACCATTTTGCAATTTTCGCAATATTTTTTTTTAGTAACCCAATGAATAACATGTCTAAAATCGATGTATAAGATAATTTTTTTAAAGAGTTTTTTAAGAAACAACTTCAAAATATTTTACAAAAAACACTGAAAGATATCTTATAATTGTCTTATATTAGGTAGAAAAAATTCATAGCGTTTTTTTAATGCCATCTAATGGGAAAAACGCCACGTTCTTTTTCCCACACCTAATACGAGTTTTATTTATTTATTCAGTAATCTTTAGAAATTAATATCTCGTTAATTATTATGAAAATTGCATGATAAATTCAGTTTTTTTTATTAAGAATAGCTGTATCATTAGTGGGCATTATTTAAAATATACCCTGTATATACATTAGAGTGAATAAAAAACTGAATCGGTAAAATCTCGAAAATAAAGCATTTTTGGAAAAAATGATTCAAACGAAAGTTGTAGGTTTTAAAAAGATCTATTTACTGCTCGCATCTTTTGACCTTGGATGGTTGTTAAGGTCGTTAAGATTTTTTTTTTATGAAAATCCCCTTTGTTCATTGCATAATCTTGTAATTTTTTAGAGCTCTTTGAAAAAGAGAAGAAATAGAAATTACAACAAGATATTTTTTTTATTAATTAATTTTTCGAATTATGAGACTTGAAGGTGATATCACCACGGCGTTATCCAAGGTATCCGATTGACAATTAAAATCTCTTGAATTTAAGATTAAGAATATTCGAGATTGTTCCTCTTACTTTCATTTTTACGTAAAAATGAATTTTTAGTGTAAAATTGAAATATGAGGAACACTCTCCAATGATCTTGATCTTAACAAATGTTAGAGTACGATCCTGAAGAACATTCAAGAGGTTTTAGCCATCGGTCGTAATATCTCTCTCTAATACTAATGCCGGTGATACCTACTGTAACCTTCAAGCTTCATAACTCAGAAAGTGACTTAATGAAAATGAACTTTATTATAGTATTTTGAAAAGCTCTTGACATCAGCTATTAGATTCTGAAATAAAAAATAGGATGTAGTTTAAAAAAATCGATATGACCTTGACCTGACCTTGGCGACCTTGTCCAATGTCAACTAGATGTAATCAGTAAATAGATTTTTTAAATTCTACAACTTCTGTTTGAACTATTTTTTCCACAAATGTTTTGTTTTTGAGATATTTTATCGATTCAAGACTTCTATTCACTACATGTATGTATGTTCGCAAAGTCCAAATGCTGGATCGTCCCTGCGGATCTGAATCGAAAGTGTTACAACATTTATAAAGATGCTTGCAACACGATATCTCCTAAATTTTAATGAAACACGGCAAGTTCTTTCTAGAACAAGCACATTAAATAATTTGGATGTTGTTGTTTTTTGCTAACATTTCAGTTTTGAAATTGAAATTGCATTAAGAAAAAGATACTTAAAAAGTTAATTTCAGAAATATATTTCGCTGAAGTAAAATCTTTATTTAAATACAGCGAAATAAAATTTTATTTCTTACAAGTAAACCATCTATTTTTTTATAATTAATGAGATATGTTTCACAGAATGAGAAATATTTCATCATTACGATTAAATTTTTTCAAAACTAATAATATCGAAGAAATCGTAAAATTTTTTTCGCAATATTTTGATATTTTTCTCTCAGTATGTAAAGTTTCCTAGTCTGTAATAAAGTTTAAATTACGATGAAAATATTTCAAAATTGTTATCATATCTTGATGCAATATCTTTGTTGAGGACATATTCGTTTTCAAATTTAACCTACATAGAAATAACGAAACAAAATTATTTTCTTCTATTTTATAAATCTAACATGATTGTCAAAAATGTATATAAATATTCCTTATAACTTGAGACTCTAGGTATTTCAAAGTGTTCTCAATATTTTTTTGTAAAATATCGGTAAACTCTTGTGAAAAATAAATATTACAATAATAAATAATAATTGATATTTGGCGTTAAGGTGTCACAATGTACCAAACCATTCTTTTTTGATATATTGGCTTCAATTTCTAGAAAAAAGGAAGACTCCATTCGGATTTTGTTTTTACGTACTATAAACAAAAATATTTATTTTGTCAGCGTTCTTATTAAAATTTAGGCTCATAATCACTCACCTCGCGTTCCCCATTCTTGCTAATATTTACGGATGAAAGCCTTTCAACTGAATTCGACAGTTTCTATCAGACTGCCGAAATATATTTTCTCTCTCTGACGCGGAAAAATTAGAAATGATGAATGTTCTTTTAAAGAAAATAAAGTGTTAGTGAATATTTAAAAAGTACTTGCTAAACGTTTTTTCTTTTTTACAAATTGACCTGATAAACGGGCAGATCTATGAAAGGTGAAAAAGTGTCAGAATTTGACTTTTGTGCTTGATTGTGAAATAATACTTCCGGATAATAAATCTCTGGTCATCCATTATTCGACAACTTTACAATTGAAACCCTGTTTCATAAACAAGGACATCTTTTATTAGGATATTCTTTCTTCAATTATTTCAAAATAGTGAAAATTTGTTTCATTTTGTCGCTTTTGTACAGGCATTTTGAAAAACGTCTTGGGTGGTTTGGAAGAATTATTATTTTTTTTAACCACAAAATTTCAAAATTCTTAGTTTATATATCGTGTTTCTCTTCTTCTACGTAGAGACAAAATTTCTGTTAAAATTCTACCTATTTATAGAATTTTTCATCTACCAATAAAATTGGGGATCTAAAGCGCTTGGACAAAATTACGCACGCTCTGTTAATTTTTTTTGTCACGGAGATATCGCGTTCCACGAATACAAGGCATTTTGAAAGCGGTCCGGTCTTGATGAATGTTAATAAGTACGGAGGGTTAAAGAAACGAGCTCGTGTCTTGCCTCGTCATTACAATGCGCTTATTCGTGACGAGCGCCTGGAAGGAAAAGCGTTGTCGTTGTCGTCGCCGCTAATTTCGCATCAGATGGAATCCGCACATAGGTGCACCGGCCTTTTATTTATAACCGCGCGAATCTCGCACCTCACACCTCGCAACAGAACGATCGGTCGCTCGCTCGCGGCGCATCGAAACCAGTTTGGAGAATACAAAAACGGTTCTTTTTCATCACCGAACTGCGAGTATCTTCTACATTTCTGTGTTCAAGGCCGTACAACCATTCACGTTCAAGGTCGTCTCAACAATGACGTGATTGTACGCGAGTATTTCGCGAGCGGTTACTTTTCTAATTTGTCGAACGTGAGCTTGAATTCCTAGTCAGAAGATTTAGCTTCTTCTACGGAAATATATATATACTTTTAAATATAGTCACTTGTGCTTTTCACCTGGATGATTGAGCATCTTCAATTCTCGTACATTACATTCTTACTTTTAATTGTCATTCGTAATACTTGAATTATACATTACTATCAGAAATCTAAAGACTCTAAGAGAAGAAAATTCCTTCCAAGGAATCCTTTTCTGACTGAAGAAAATTTTGAAATGCATTCCTTATGAGGATAAAATGTTTTTAAATTAAATTATTTTTCTTTTAATATTTTCTTTTTAGTCTTATCTTTCAATAAGAAGAAATATTTTTAAATATTTATTTGTGTCGCTATTACACATTGTCTGTACTTCTACAAGTGCAGTTTTCAATTTATCATATGCAGACAAAGTGTGTTGACAATAATCGAAAGATTAATTCTTTGAATGTCAAACATTGAATAGAGAAACTTTTTATGTCTATTCCTGCTCGATCGTTCTTCATTTTATTAAATTTACTTTTGATTGTTATCAGTGGAAAATGATTGTAGAAAAAACCGAAATGATGTCAAGAGCTAATATTATACCTTTGTACTTTTTTTTATTACATTTTTTTGTATCTGTCACGTGGACGAAATGGCCATCATCAAAAATTAGATGATTTGATTAGAGATTGTATTGATTGTAGGATAGACGACGCAAGAACGCAATTTGATTTGGCGATTCGGATCGCAGTTCAGCAACGACGTCGATCATAGTAGGCTCAGCGAGAGTCATAGAGTAATGAAGGTGGCGCAATCCTTTCGCGTGCGACTAGGACAGTAGGGAAAAAACTAGGACGCGAAGCGCGCGCCGAGCGCGTGCGTCTCTTTAATCGCGTACCAGAAATATTAGATTGTCATAAAAAAAAAAGTAGGACAGATTTCGCAAATTCGCGTTGGAGGCATGAATTTTGCACACAAAAAATTGACCGTCGTTTCTGGTTGGTTCGTATCGGTCCTATACAATTCCTGAGAAACCGGTGCGCCGCCAGGATAAACGGAAATCACGAAGTCCACGGCATGCGCGATCGTTTAGAAACTCACGAATTTCATAATTATTGTATTATGTTGCAAGACAAGACGGTGCTTGTGTACCCATTCGTGTCCGTCCGTCTATCTATCCGTTTCGTCCCTCCGCAGTCCGCCCGCTCGTTTAACTCCTACCTCAGTGGAGGCTCGCGCTAAGCTGGTGGGAGAGAAAGGTTAGGTTGAGGCGGGGGATTGTGTAATCCCCTCGTTGAGCGAAGTCTCATCGTCTTCTTTTCTTCGAAGCTTTTACTTCTTTCTCGATTTGCGCGGGCGCTCATGCACGCGCGACCGCTGCGAATTCGCATTCTGCGGAACGCACCGTGGACGGGAGAGTGGGGCGGACCTATTACGTAAGTATTATTTCGTCGCGATAATAGCCGGTCGCGTATAAGCGTGTCGTTAATTGAAATGCCTGATGTCCGGGGGACAGGTGCGCGCATGCGTTATCGCGTTTGCGTCGCGGCCGCGTTTCGAATTTCTGTTCGACTGCGCCGAGTTCACTCGATTTCACGCCTCCGCATCACACTCTGAACTTTGCAGTGCCTACATTTCTTTCTTAAGCGACAATACTATACAAATATACAGATTACAATCTAAATAATCTCGTTTATTCTTTCCTCTCCTTCATCTAAACTTTTAGCAAATTTGATTGGATTAGATTAACTTACATTATCTTACATCCGCACCGGTGCATGTAGAGCCGTTACACGAATTAATATAAAGATATTTGTTTAATAGAAATTCACGGAAAAATTGAATAAATTCTAATAAATATTTGTTTGAATAGTACCAACTCAATAATTGTTAAAAACATATACATATAGGTATATTTTTATTTGATACAAGAACCATTAATTTAATTTAACCATTAATAATTTTTTTATTGACTAAATGTTTATTTATTGTAAGTAAACGTTTAGTTAGTACTATTTATAAACAAATATTTATTTAAATTTATTCACTTCGACGCGCGTTTCAAAGAACTACATACGTAGTACATAAATTCACAGAATCATACAAGCATTTAAGAACCAGCTAGAGCGTTTAAGACATTGATTTTTATAGTTGTGTTATTAAAAAAAAATATATATGATCCTATAATATATTATATTATTTAAATTTAATAAATTTTTCAGTGTACAAAAACTAATTAAATCTCGATATTATCTTTAATTCATTATCTTTATTATGTTGTTTGGTAAAATATATATTTTGTAATTTTAAAAAGTTTACAATTTATTTTTGTATTTAGAATGGATCGATGGACAACAGCTTTACACACCAATGCACAAATTAGTACGTCCAATTTGCTATTTATTAGCATAATAATAAGGCCACATCAAAATCACATTATACAGAGGAAAAAATTGCTTAGTTAACTAAATTAATTTAGTTCGTCTTTATTTCTTTCATTAAAAAATGTATATACGTATTTCAGTTAAACATATTGTATTGAATTTAAATGCATTCACATCACCCATACATTTTCCAACGCAATAAATAAGGATGAACTACCATTAATTTAGTCAAACGAACAATTTCTTTTTTCAAGTGTTGGATCATCTCAATTTTCACATATCGATATCCTCTTGTGTTTTTCAGTCATAAAATTAGTATACAAACATGTTCTGACGTATAAGAATTCTTTTGCACTATTGATTTATTGATTACTCTCGATAACGATATAAAAGAACTTTTTAGATCCTAAAATATCGGTAAACGTATTTACTCACTCGCCCAATGCAAGCGGCTGTTTTCTTTGTCCGCATGACGAGCAAAGTATTTCCGACGAATCTTTTCCTGAGTATGATTCTTGATTTTTTTTTTTCGTGCTTTTCGCAACACTCGCATAGGATGACTTCGCTGATGGATCTGGTCTTTTTAGCTTCTAAACTTCTTGCACGGTTCATCTCTTTCCTCCTTTTCTTTCCATGTTAGAGAAAAAAAAAAGAAAGGATGAACCATGCAAGAAGTTCAGCTAAAAAGAACAGGCTTAATGTCGCGTCGCGTCGTAACCGAGTATGTCGCCGTGTCACTCGGAGGGATCCCGAGCCCCGCGATTGGCCCGACCGTGGGCGAGCGCAGTCACGTGGTATCTCGTTAATTTTTATGGGGAGAATCTGACGTCACACACCGGACCCGTGGACCAGATTCGCCGAGTAGGTTTCCCTTTCTTTTCGATGTGCGCGCGCGCGCGCGCGCACGAGCATTGTACCCTCTCATCCTGGGTTCGGCGTGCTAAACTGTTTATTAATGCGAATCTAGACGCAAACCGGATATAGAACGCATTCTTCGGGAGGTTCGAGCCATCGCGCACCGGCCGCACTCTCGAATCAAGTCGTTTGACGCAAACGACCTACGAATACTTGAATGGACGACATAAATAGGTCCGCGATACTCTGTCACCGATGTTATCTGTTATGTGTACGTAAATAGAGCGAGAGATGAAGCCAATAGAGCGTATACCCATAACAAGATATTGTTTTACTAAGCATTATTGCGCTCCAGTTTAAAAATCTACCATCGAGATACGTGGATTCGATTATCCGTCATCTTTAAGAAAATCAAGACCGAGCATCACAACCGAGGAATTATACTATTCTTAATTTGTTGTATTATTCTTAATTTCGATTAAAGTCTGCTTCTACAAAAATATAATTTTGTTTGTTACTTAATGTTACTATTTGAAATCAACTTTAAATATTTTTTGCGCTATTTTTTAAATATTTTTGCGTTATTTTTTTTGCGCTAATAAGAATAAAGTGATTTGCATTGTTTATTGCTCTTTGTCTCTTGCTGTAGCTTACATGATATCATTTTTATTTTTCTCTTTTTATGAATAAAGTTCAATCGTAATTTCTATTAGAGATAATCAATAAACCATTTAGATTTTTTTATAGAATCTAAATTCATGAATTTTTTAAGCAAAAACAAGAGAGAAGATTCGACTAACTGGCCAGTAATTCTGCGAAAATGAAACTTTTCCGGTAGGCGTGCGCTGCGAAGTTGCGTAATAAACGGACTGCGAGAATCGCGTGCGCCGTTTCTCTAATGATCGAGAATCAATAGAAATGCGTCTTCTTTGCGCATATTTATTAACTTTGATGATTAGTGAATTAAGCTTCTTTTTTTTTGTCGAATTTGTTATGTCTCAATTTTAAATCGGTCATTAAACTCAGACTTTTTTACATTTTTGAACTTATTCTCTTGTAAAAAAAATTAATATAAATGATAATCCAAAAAAAAATGATAATATAATTGATAATTTTCATATAATCACGTAGAGATTATATATTGCATACACATCACATAATTTTTTTATTGAATCTTCCTAAATGTTAAACATTCGTAATAAATGCATGTAAATATTTTAGTATTCAATTAGTGTTCGATCTAGGTAAACATGCATGTAAAATTTTGAATAATTCTACAAGATGAAATATAGTAGGTTTATAATAATTAAATACACCGAAATAAAATATATTATATTTTAATAAATTATTCATTTGAATAGTGCCAATTAAATATTTACTAAATATAAAAATGTATTGATTTGATATAAGAATCATTAATTTAACTATCATTTCTTTTTATTTAATAAATATCTATTTATTGTAAGTTTTTTTATTGTTAAATTTTTTTATTATTAAATATCTATTTACTGTAGATGTTTAATATTCAAATAAATATTTATTAAAATTTAATATATTTTTCTTAGTGATATTTTTCTTAGGATATATGATTAATCAAGATTTTCAAAGTATTTTTACAGAGACTTTTCTTTAAAGAAATTGAAAAAAATTTGATTTAATAATTTTATTAATTACAATAAATTACAATTATGTTTAAATATAAAATATCTCTAGCGTGTATATATAGTGTGTGTATCTAGAGTGTATATATAGATTTAATGGTGATCATTTTGTTATTATTTAGGTTAATTATCCCAGTATTTATGCGGTAAATAAAAATCTACCCAAATGAATTAAAATTTATGGAATTTTACTTATTCGCTCATATTTTACGTGTAATCTCATAAACCCTTTCGTCGAACAAACTAATCATTTGATGTTATATGATTTATAGAGAAGGTGTGCGTGTTTTATGATCACAAGTTATAGGATAAATCAAGGCACAAATTTTGGGGCGGACGATTTTCTTCTCGCTTCGCAGAATTGCGGAAATTTATCAGGCACGATAAATTCGGCACGCAAAAAGAAAAGGAAGACGAAATAGAGACGATAAGTCACGCACAATCGTGTGAAACTTCCGGATTCGTGATATACCCGAATGCGATGCGGAGAAACGCGGCATTGGTCGCGATAACAATTCTCATTCGCCTCCCCATGACCGGCAGTTGGAATGTAAATTCCATCAGTGTCATGGTTTGGCCATGCATATTCGCTGCGATCGCGACCGATCGAATCGCATCGCACATCTGTACGTTAAGGTCCGCCGCCCACGCGAATCGTTACCACCCACTCGGTGGCCACCGGGAATCACCGTTGATTCCCGTACATTATATCGCACTTTTAACCCTTCGAGCAGTGGCGTAGCTTAGAAAGACATAGAATTAAAATTAAAATTAAAATTATTAACAGCTCAGATTGATTGTGTTTAAATGTCCGAACGTTTCGGCGTATAGTCACATCTGAGATAAATTACATTCATAAACCAAAAATATTATATTATTCGAAACATCTAACTTTGACCGATCCTTGGCGCTCTCTACCTTTATGTTGAAAATTAAAATTCTTGCATAAAATAATAGGAAAATGCTAATTGGAATAATTAAAATTTCATTTATTTTGTTTGTGATTGTACGAAGAAAATTTCCTGGAATGTTATATTCGTTAAAGGAGATAATACTTTTAAAATGTATTTGTCTGGTTTGTTTATCTCTCTTTTTCATTTTACGCCCGCATAATGCTTGCTAGTTTGCATATCTCTGGTGCAACGAAGTGCACTATTCAATTGATGCAATATATTTTTGATACTTTCTACTATATCGATTTGTAACTGATTGCTGTTTTGAATTATTATATGTGGGAAGCGTTCGAATTTTTGTGAACATTAAAATTCCTTTGTTTTTATTAATAATTTACAAGTTTCTACAATTCTACGATCTAGGATTTACGATTCTAGGATTTACTAATCCAAAATAATAGAAATGACAAAACGGAATCTCTAAAAATGTATATAAATTGTCAAGTACAATTTTACGAGATAATTGTGATTTGTAGCACTTTATTTTTGGTCCAAGATGAGGCAAAGTGCAAATGCAATATTTCTTTTGGGATACAATGGCTATGACGGCTGTCGTGTCTGAAAGTGAGAACGTTTCAGAAGGTTGAAAGGGAAACAAGACAACGTTGCACGCACGTGCGCTAGCGTGATCCGCGTGCTAAGCCACGCGTGCGAGGTACATTGCTTTGCCAATACGATCTGCGAATTGGGTTATTTCGAAAGTGTGTAAACATTCGAGCATAAACAGTATGAAGGAACATTGTAATACCAATATAACAATCGCTAATGTTAATATTGTAACAATTGCAATTTCGATAATTTTGTTTCATTGTTATGATTTGTTAATGCTTTGCAATAGTTTGTTTTATTAATTATAAGTTGCTTAATTTCGCCAACATGAGCTACTTAAGCTCATGTGTTGTACTACTTTAGCTTTGCGAAATTAATAATGAAGCAATAATTAAGAGAATATAAAGCTAATACAAAGAAATTAGAAGATGTTAGTAATTTTCTTCTAAATAAGATTAGATAAAATATGTCACACCTAGAGTTTTAATAAAGATTTGTTACAATAATTTGTATAAATGTAATGTATATAAATTCATGTTATATTAAAATACGTTTTTAAACTTTATTTTGTGTGTGTGTGTGTGTGTGTGTGTGTGTGTGTGTGTGTAAACTATAAATCTATAATCTATCTTGTTTTTTGTAAAGGTTTATTTTTTAACTATATTCAAGTTAATGATATCGCAAACAATAATATAATTTATTAATCTAAATTTAATGTAAAACATACTTGAAATTAAAACAGTTCATAAAATGAGAGAAATTGTTTAAATGTGAAAAGAGAAATTATGATGTGATTACCTTAATGGCTCGACCTATTTTTGCAAAACCTAGTTTCTTCGAGTTTATTAGGATTTCCCACTCTAAATATATATATAGTTTAAATTTATAAAAAAATTAAATGATGAAAATTGAATACTGAAATATTCAGAAATTTCTTTTCATGAATATGTTTTTCTAGTAATATTCTTGATTCCATCCTCATGAATGTTTACTACAAGCACTTTTTTTCTCACTTCGCAGACAATTGTTTTACAATTTCAATATTTATTTAAAAACAAATAAAAAATCTTTTTAAAGGTTTGTTAATTATAACAAAATTTTAATTGGAACATTATAGCAGAGGCCTATATTATTATCATTTTTTTCTCTAATTTTTATGCAAATCACTTATATCTAAGGTCTGTATTTACAATGAATTTAAAACATAATTAATTGTTATAATGAATACAAGTAATTTACAAATCTGTAAGGAAACATTAGTTCTAACTTTTTTCTCATTCTATGAAAGAGGTCTAGTTTGAGAGTCTTAAGCGTAGATCCGCGCCTAGATCCGTGTCGCATCGGGTCCGCCATCGCTGCGGTCGCGTCACGAAGGACCGGGGTCCGTGTCACGAAACGCAGTAAGAGAGAAAGAGAAATAGGGAGAGCCGCGAAAAACATACTTACAACACGCAGTGTACGCGTACATACATACATACATACATACATACATGCATAAATACACTAAGGGAGCGCGCGAATGGCGCGCCTTCGCCCGGCCGGCCGAAACGAAATCGCGGGGCCGCAGGATGATGGTATGGCTGCGTTGCGCGCTTGACTCCACGCAGTATCGATAGTATCGCGGAGCCGACTTCGAACGCGTGGAACGGAGGTGGAGAGGAGAGGAGAGAGGGTCGACGGCGCGAGAGAAGGAGAAGAGCGCGAGAGAGTCGTGAGAGCGAGAGAAGGTACACAGGGTGGCGCGGAGGCGGTAATGTGGAGCGGACGGAGGAGCGACGGGGGGGAGGGGGGTTACGCGCGATTGTACTGACGGTAGTATACCGTGAGTCGTGAAGTCGGGGAGAGGCAGGAGACAGAAGGGGAAGCGGAGGGGGAAGGGGAGAGCTACGTCGGCGTGCAGGGCGGCATAGGCAGAAGTGGACGGGCAAGAGCCGATTCAACCTCCTTTCACTTTCAACGAGCGCCGAGCGCGCTCGCTCGCTCGCTCGCTCGCTGATTCGTTTCGTACGTTTCGTTCGCTCACACTCGCGCTCGTTCATGCGGCCGGCGGCGAGCAGTACGAAAATAGGCAACGCCGCCGTTTTTGCCAAGCGGCCGGGCCCTCTCGGTTGTTCTCGGTACCCCGCGAGAGAGTTCAGAGGCGACGAGATTCCCGCCCGCGACTGAAATCCCTTTGACTCACGAGGGTGGCGTCATGGGATGCTGTCTCTTAGTTTCCTCCTCTGTAGAGTTTTAGATGTATCAGAATAGCGAAAAGGTCCGCCATATTTGATCTAATGACCATATATTAAAGATTTACTAAGCTTTATTTATTGGCTTATTTACTAAGTGTACTTTTCATTTGTTATATGTAACTTATTAAATAATAGACTATCAGATCAAAAACAATGGTCAAAATAGTCGACAGGAAATAGTCAACAGGAAATGTTAACATTCAGCTTAGATAAAAGGATTGCGCTGCTCTGATACATTTAAAACTTTAGAATCTCGTAATTACTTGATTTTACGGTGCTGTGAAATGGTAAAAAAAATGAGTATGAACGAACTCGTGATCACAAAGAAGCTTTTTAGGTAGCGAGATGGTTTGATAACTTATTAGATCTGTAATATCGTCGAGAGTGATTCAACCTGGCGAAAGGGTTTAATATCGAGATCAAATCATGGGCGGGCGATGTATCTTTAGATTTGTCTCTCTTTCTTGTTTTCACGGATCTTTTCTCCATATCAACCTTTTAGTTTCAAAAGGTATCTAAATTAGATAATGATAACTTTGAAAACAAGAGACGCCTACATAATTCGGGTCTGTCATTAACATATAAATAATTTCAAGGAAGTCAAAGGTCACGCAGTATATACTTTAAGTTTTATATTATCACACGCAGTGGCGTACTAATACTTCCACAAAATAAGTGTGAGATATTTCTGTAACTGTAGAAGAAAGTATCTAAAGAAGATATCTAACATTTAATATAATATTGTATACATCTCTATCGGTATAATAATTTTTTCAGTGATGCCAATTTCCTAGGTTTTCCATAAAACAATTTCGGACATGTTTAAAATGTCTATCTTCAACAGCAACGGTAAAATGAACGATAAAAGCAAAAAGATTACTAATATAAATTTACTTTTCAAATAAAATTAATTATTTTGTTCACTGTAATTATTAAATAAATGGAGTTATAATTCCATACGTAATATTTCGTATCTCCAAATAATTTTGATGTAATGAAACACAATTTATTTATTAAAATATTACAAAATTAATATAACACGTATACATATAATATTTTAATTATAATTGAATTTTATTTTAATTTAAAGAGATCAACGAAAATAAAATTTAATGAAAATTCTGTTATTAAAAAAGTTTTCTAAAAAAATTATAGCGTCTTTTAATTTTTACACTTTATGTATATATTAATCATAATAAAAAAAAAACAAATGCAATATTAATATCTACATAACAAATTATCGTGATATCAATAAATTAAAAAAAAATTGAATAATTTCTTTAATATATTTTCACTGGTGGTGAATCTAATTAAGACCTGCTTGCATCAACGTCATTTTGAGTGAGACTTAAAATTCTTTCTGTCTCGTTTTAAAGTCTGAAGAGAAACAGTCTGAACAGGGATAGAGAGAGTTTTAAATCTCAGTTAAAAACAAAATAACGTTAATGCAACAAGGAGGCCTAAGAGATAAAAAATTATTGTTAAATTACGTTTGGAAAAATCCGGAAAAGAATACATTTATATTCAGGTTTGATTTATTTCATCATCATATTTCATTTATATATTTTTTATATACTTAGGAAAACAAGCACCTTTTGGTAACGATCGTAAATGCAAGTTCGTGCGAAAATCTTTTTGAAAACCAATCATTTCGCGAGTGAAGCAATTGCTTTCCGAGTCATATTTCTTTACAGGAAGTACCGATTGCGCGGCGAGTCGTTTGACGCGAGTAAAAAGCGTAAAAAAATGTGCTTGCAAGAGAGCTCTCTGCGCGCTAATCGACAATTACGGATTACGCGAGCGACTGTTATAGCGCCTATTTTCTTTGCACCGTTAATGATTATAGGCCGACTGGGTGTATGCCGTATTTAAATCATACATACGTCATTTCCAGCTGATTAGCTATTATATATAGGAGTTGCATATGAAGATTCACTCTTCGTCAAACGTATACGATTCAAATCGAGTCGTAGAATTGAATCATTTAAATATGATAACGCTATGATACCTGATTAAATTATATGTTTCTTTAAAGAACTGCATATAAGAATTGCATATAATCGTTATATTCGAAGAATGTAACGATTATATGCAATTGTATAAGAAAGAATAAAAGCAAATAATATAGAATACCATGTTTTTAATATTATTCAATATAAATGTATATTAATAAGATGTATATTAATAGATGAATGTATATTAATACTTTTATTTTATGCATAAATACAAGGAAAGAATTTTTTCTTAGAGTTTATCCTGAAAATATGATAGTCGTGGGATAACATTGTATTTCAAAGAATTTTAATGTAAATCTCTCATTCATTAATAAAACTACAATAAAATATAAAATAAGTTTGATTAATTTTTTGAAGTGTATGATAAAATTCTTTAAAATATTGTATTGTATATCAGAACTATATCTTCAGGGTAAATTTTAAAAAAAAGAAAATTCTCTCCGTGTACTCTTTATGCAACTCTTAAGCAATATATTAGCTACAACGTCCAATAAATGAAGATTTCAGAATTTAAATTCAACTTCTGTATATTAATAAAAAAGTAAAAAATATGAAAATGAAGGGATTTATAAAATGGAATATAATATGAAATACAGGTCACGTTTCAAAAATAAATTCCTATTTAATATTAGTAGCCCTATTTCACATTATCTGCTTTTACTTTAATTAATTTTAAAAGTGTATTTAAGATAAGAATATAATTTCCGATCTGTTCCGCTTCATGAAAGTAGCGCAACCATGGCATATTCTGAAATTAATCTCATAAATTTTGTTAAAAATTTACGATGTTCTTTAATTACCTTTTTTTTTGGCATCTTATATAAGTTTCTAATTATCTTATATCATCTTATATCATCTTATATAAGTTTCTAATTAATCTTATACCTTTAACAATTTTATCACGATAAAATCTTGAATTTAAACAATGAATAATCTTTGTCAAAAATTTCTATTTTCTCAGTGGCTTGTAGTTCAAGAGCAACTGACATTTTGGTGTATTTTGTTGAAAAAAATTGAGTGTGGCTGGAAATTCATAAAATTCAATGCATCACGTGTTAAACTCTGTGTGTATTTCCAACGTTCGTATGCAAAAGTTTTCGAAACAACTCTACGACTATCAATCTCACGTGGCAGATGGCTCGTTATCAGCGGCTAGTTTGAAGAAGTCGGTATAAAGCGTACGGCTTTATTATCCTGTATCTGTACAGAATGCAGCAATGCTTGAAAAGATGCGATGCGATAGTCAATCATTCTCTCAGAATGATTCTTACAGAAAAGCGATAAATTGATTGGTGATAACCGCTATCTAAAAATCCTAAAAATAAAAATTCTTAAGATAGAATGAGATAGATCATACATCCGTCTTAAGCAGATTCTGAATAATATGGCGGATCAACGTATGATGTTAATCTCCTTTGAGGATCCTTGAAGACCAATCAACAATTGTTTAAACGGTGTCCAATCTCTTACTTGAGAATGTCTCTCGTGTCTTGCCGCGTGTTAAGCGTTGGCGCGTTTTGTGTGCAATAAGAGACGTTCTAATCAAAGATTAGTCATAAGAGAGTATCATCTATTCTCAAAATTTTGCGAGTGAGAAAAGATATGTACTATTTCGCACTGAGCGAGAAAGGAAAAATATATATCATATTTTAACTAATGCGAATTATTAGAAAATATCCAATCTTTCAAAAGAAGCTTTCTGATTGGACGATCTCTAGTGCTAATCGCGTTTATTTGCGATAGCATACCGTAGAAGGTGGAAACGCGCGGAATATGCCGAACATAGTGATTTGCACAACGCACGCGTTGATTGCCACGTATATGCACAGAAATAGCAGGCGGTGCACTCTCACGCTTTTGTCCTACTTATCTGGCGATTAGCCGTGACTTCCGCTTTCGTCTGACTCGGAAGACCGCGCTTCTCCAAGGTTGCTTTGTTCGATTGCACGCGCGAGAGAGATTTTTCTTGAGAATCGAATCGGCGAACAATGCGATCCGCTATTTTCACACCGCTCTACGCATTCAAAATTAAAAACTGATTACTCCGCGTTAAAAAAATTCTTCATTATTTTTCATCGTAACTCTTCGATGCCACATTCTGCGTATTCTTAAAATTTATGTACATAAAATTATGTCTTCCATATATTTACTCAAACTTTGAAATAAAATTTTATTTAATTTAAACCTTCACTGAAGAAAAAGATTTTTTTCTAATAAGTTTATAATGCAAAAAATAAATATATATAATATAATTAAATTTTTATTGGGAATCTCATAGTATTGCCTGAGAAATCGATTTTTCCACTTGACGCCTGAATATGTTCCATCCTACATTCCCTAAGAAAGGGACGGTGCGATTCAGTCTTTAAACGGTATCGAATAGTGCATAAACCGACGAAAAAATCATTCAGGGATAAAGAAAGCTGTAACTCTTAAATGTCAATTAAAGATTAAAATTAAGAAAGAATAAACGCGAGGAACACTCGCTAAACGTAATACGTACACACCGCTGAACACACTGAATGAACAATTCTTCCTGTTTCAGCTGTACGGGCGGACAGAATGCGAGGCGGTAGAAACAAATTCGGGCCCATGTACAAGAGAGATAGGGCGCGGAAGCTGCAACTTATACGTCAACGGCAACTGGCGATCCAGACGATACGCGGCAGCCTCGGCGACCCGAACAGCTATTCGACCGCGGTCGCGCCCTTGATGCACATCAAGCAGGAGATCCAAATACCTCAGGTCTCGAGTCTGACCTCGTCACCGGACTCGAGTCCGTCCCCCGCGACCGTGGCCGCGGGCCTGGTCACGACGCAAGCCGGCGGCAGTGGCAGCGGGGCTGGCCAGCACCAGCTGATCGCGCCATCCAGCCAACCCAACATCGGTACCAGTGGTGCTGGTGGCGGTGGCGGTGGTGGCGGCGGCGGCGGCGGCGGCGGCGGCGGCGGCGGCGGCGGCGGCGGCGGCGGTGGAGGCGGCGGCAATCACATGCATAATCTCAACCCTGGTCTGGACAGCAGACTCTGGGCCGCCAACTCAACTACCCCCGGCACGAAGGTCTTTAACTTCGGCGAGCAATCCGTGCAGCCACACGGCGGTGGGATGCCGAGCTACGCGTCCAACCCCGTTGTCGCTCTTAAGACACTTAGTCCGATGATAAGGGAGTTTCTGTCGTCGATCGACGACCGCGAGTGGCAAACGTCTCTCTTCGGACTTTTGCAAAGCCAAACGTATAATCAGTGTGAAGTGGACTTGTTTGAATTAATGTGCAAAGTGCTCGATCAAAATTTGTTTTCGCAGGTAGACTGGGCTAGAAATTCGACGTTCTTCAAAGATCTCAAGGTGAGTATCTCGAATATCTGACCTTTTGTAGAACAATGCATGAGCAGCTTTCCCCTCTCCCCCCTCTCTCTCTCTCCTTTTTTTCTTTTCTCCATTATCGCGAATTTGAGATTATTGTCTTTTTCCAATATTTTAATTTAATCTAAAACTGAACGAGAGTCATCAACATATAATAACATATGCGCATATTAGAAGTAATCACAACAATTTTGTCGAGAATCTCCTCGACGAGAAAAGTTCGTTCTTACCGATAAATAACTCGTTGCCTGGCCTGCTCGGTGCTATGAGCGGGGATGTGAGGTAACCAGCAGCATTGCACAATCACTGAATGATTTCAAGCATCGCCTCATATCTAGGTCATAACAAGATACGTTTCTGGGTTATGGCGGTTGCCCCAAAGCAGGACCGCGTTAATTATAAATTGCATACTTTAACCGGTCGTTTTGTAATAACTTTTTATTTTTGCTTCAACACGGTGGATTTGTTAACGACAATGCAAAGCAGATCGAGGCCATTTTGTTGAAACTTTTCGTCGACAATATGGTACATTGCTGTCTTCACTATAATTTTGTTAAAATCGTGTCATTCTTCTAAAGAAGATTTTTTTATATGCTTTTTTCTAATTTTATAATATAAATATAAATCATTACATGTACCAACCATATTTTTTAAGTATTTTTTGTTATAAAAAACTTTTTTAATAAAATGAATACTTTTGAGTTATAATTAATATTTGTTTATAAATTCCGATTACAATTTTAATTCAATTTATAAATTTGCCTTTCTCTCTTTAGAAATATATTTATCGCATATTTTATATTTAATATTTTTATATTTAATTCTCTCTGGAAACATTTCATCGTTATATTGTGTATGATTTTTTGTAAAATGGGATTAAAATGCCAAATAGCATATATAATTACATCTGTATTTCTTTGTATATTTATTCATTATATTTAACATTTGCACGGCAATTATTTACTAGGTTGACGATCAAATGAAGTTGCTACAACACTCTTGGTCGGATATGTTGGTGCTAGATCACCTTCATCACAGGTTACACAATAATCTACCCGACGAGACGACACTTCACAATGGCCAAAAGTTTGATCTTCTCTGTCTCGGCCTACTCGGAGTTCCTTCCTTGGCCGAAACCTTCAGGGAACTATCCAAGACACTTCAAGAACTAAAATTCGACGTTCCCGAATATATATGCATGAAATTCCTAATGCTGCTGAATCACGGTAAGTAAAATTAAATCCATTTATATTCGTCTTGTTAATGATGAATTTCGAGAGACAACTAAGTTGACAACAATTAAGTTGTAAGATTCATTTGATCATGCGTTTTATGTAGTTTTACGTTTTATGTAGCTTTTTAAAAAATGTACCAATACACAATCGTTTTGCATGAACGATACAAAACGTGACATTTATCACACGAATATAACTTGCTTTTTCATCCTTTGTTTCCACTTTCAAATAAACCTCATTCCGATATCTTGTAATACTCAAATTAAACTTTTCACATATTTTACATAAGTGTATATATTTAATATATTATTTTATGTACTGCAGATGTCCGTGGACTAGTGAATAAGAAACATGTGCAAGAAGGTCACGAGCAGGTTCAACAGGCGCTTATGGAATACACGTTAAGCCATCACCCATCTGTACTGGTGCGTTTTTATCATCAAACGCTTTCTCATATACTTCACCTAAAACAAGTTAACCAGAATTTAATTGTCCTCATTTTCAATTTGTTTAGGATAAATTTAATAAGCTGTTAGCAGTATTACCAGATATTCACGAAGTGGCAACCAAGGGAGAAGAGCATCTTTATCAGAAACATTGTAATGGAGGCGCACCAACGCAAACGCTTCTCATGGAGATGCTTCACGCCAAGAGAAAATGAAACGATCAGTTTTACTTGGTAATCTTTGCCATCGAATAAGAAAAAAGCCCGTTAATATATACATACATAATACATCATATGTATATATATGTATGTATATATATATATATATATGTGCGTGTATGTATGTATATGTGTATGTATGTATATGTGTATCTCGAAAGTCCTGTTAATGCCCCTAATCGTGAGACAGAGTGGACCTCAAAGTACCTATTAAGAGCTAAATGCTGCTAAGGTATCGGACCAAGTAAAGGGGCCCTGGTTCATGAAATACCTGTGCATACAAATCAAGTATAGACGTACATTATTTTACACACACATACACACACACACAAACACATACATAGAATATATGTATTATAAAGTGTATCTAAATATATAAACACAATGACATATATTTTCTATATTTGATGTTGAAGTTTTAGAGATGTATCCGTGGGGAAAATTACCCCTAATTAATGGGTATAAGCGCAGGGAAACAGTAAGCAAGATGCCTTGAAAACAGTACAAAGGGTGGTTAACAAAAAATATTGGTCGAAGGGCAGGCAACTTTTGTCTAAATAAGTAAAGCTATTTTTCTAATACTTAGAGGCGAATTTATTTTTAAGCATACCACACTGAAGCCTTGCTCTCACTCGAATGAAATATATCGTACTGCTAAAAGAGAATCAAATTCTCTCTCCAGATCAATCGTGCTTCTGCAAGGGATTCAATGGGCATACTTGAATGACAATGAACTTGCATGTGATATACATATATGTTTGTCGCACGGCCACCTGGGCATCCTTAGAATTTCCTATAAAGAAAAAATATGCATTTTTGTCACACTTGCACTCAGCGGGGCTACTATATTGTAAATACTAGTTAACATTCCAATTATGTTGTAAAGTACAGATCATGTTAAATATGTAATTACAATATTTTGTGTATAGTTGAATAATGAAATGAATAAATATATTTCTGTTGCTTACTTGAGGAAAATCATTAGCTACTTAATGTCTTCACTAATTTTAGGATCTTATTCATGTATTTTTCTTTATTACTTCTCAAATAGGTGGCGGAAAGGAATAACTACAAATTGCGATATTTTACTATTGTATGTTGTATCATAATAAAGATTCTGTTTAAGAAATAAAAGAATCATTGGAGCAAGGTTTATGTGGTCCTATATTGTCTAGCGATTAATTCTAAATGCATAAGATAATATTAAAAGTATCGCAGTTGTTAAATAGAAAAGAATATTTAGTAAGTGTTAAGATAGTGATCGAAAGTAGTAATTTTTTCACTAATAGATTATTATTAATTTTATTATTAATTTTATTAATTATTACTATTATTATTATTGTTTAGCCAATAGTCAAAGAAATTCTTCAGTGCTGTGAAGGTTGTCTTTTTGACGCCTGTGGTATTTGAAGCCATTGGAAATTATATATTGTGTCAGATGCAAAGTTAAACGGCAACAGAGACAGAAATCTTTTCTTGCATTGGTAAATTGGTAATATTATCCGTTACGGTTCCTCTTGTTTTTATTCATGTATCGAACACGTACCTGCTGCAAAAAAGGCTATTTTACTACTTTCACTTTTTCCACCGATCTTTCAATACAATTAACTAGGTGTAAAGTGCTTGTTGGTAAGCACGAGAAACTTGATGTCTCATTAGATTAAGACTCGAGTGTTAAATCAAATCAAGAGGAATGTAGTAACGATCATTATTACCAATGAAATTAAATATTTTCCTGAGAATAACGCGAATGTACTTATCGCGTGAGCAAAGATTTGTGTCCACTTGTCAGATTTGACCTTACACGTCGATATAAAATATGCTGATGTTCCCGAATTTTCAAATCGTCCGGTTTTTTTATGTTAAACATGAAATTGAAAGCAGCCTAGACTTATCATTATTCTCATTTTTAATAATGTTTCTTATTTGAAAAGAAAGAAAATTATTTTTATTTAACTCACGACACGAATGACTACCTCTTCATCTGTATTAAGTTTTTATATTTTTACATTTTTAGTAACCACATACCTCAGAATATAGACGCCCAGATAGCAATTTGAATGGAATGAATGAATGTAACATGCATAAATAAATATTTTAATTCGTGTAGTGTGTATAATTACACGTTAAGAAATTACGATGTAATACAACTTATTAAAAGTATCGTATCTATTGTATGTCCACACGTTATTAGGTCTTAGTTAATTATTACTATTATTGTATTTTCTGCAAATTAGTTCATAATTCTGTCATTTACCGTGTATTAGTTACTGCTGTTTCACAATTGAAAAATATCGCTTTAAATCATTGCTGTTTGGGTAAGACAAGTTCACGCTACCGTTTATTTATTGTATCGTCTTTTTTCCTCTCAGAGACCTCCTGCTGAACGTGTCGGTCTGATAATTTTGGAACAAGTCGTATTAATCGCAAACATATGTTAAAAAGAAAAAAGCTCCTCTAAAAAAAGAAAAAAAGGATAGCCCTAAATCAATTATCTCTGTATATATTTTGTATATAGAATAAGGCATATAAAGCGTGACATATTAATCTCCTTTAAACTTTAATTTTAGGAAAAGACGTTTTCTGTAAATATAATTGCAGGATTTTTAAGGAAATATAATAACGACGATAATAGTTTTATCAGAGTGCCATTTGCCAGAGTGAATCATAAAGATAATATTTCTTTTTTGCTTCTTAATGAAATATTATTATTTTTCCTAATAAATTTAGATTAAGATTGAGATTAAGGCAAATTCACGATCCTTTTAACATTAATGTAAGTTTTGCGCTAGTCCAAAAGCTGTATAACTTTGTAGTAACATAAACGTGTAAGCTTTGAAATATACACGTATATATAAAATAACAAAATAGAGAAGCATTTACGAGCACGTTTCTATTAATACAAATATAAAAATTCAATAGGGGTGCGCCTAAAACTTACTCTCAAATGTTAAAAAGAATTATATATAATGGGAAAGATATGATCATTGCCATTCCGCAAAAATGAAATCGATTATTGTAAACGTTATATGTTCTCTTCGGAATCTCCCACAATTTTCATTCCTTAAACGTTTTCTTCTAAAATTGGTATTTTCCTAAAATATTAATATATCACGCTCTAAATGCTTCATTCTGTATGTACATCAATCCCGATTAATGACTCGATTTGTTACAACATGTTTATTAACCATTGTAATTAGTGAGTACGACAATTACAGCGTTGTGTACATTTCTTATGTTAAATATGTACAGTTACCAATTATGATTGGCAAATAATCTAATTTAATATCTACATGATTCTTTGATCCAATAAATTGTTGGAATAAAGTTTAAAAAGAAAAAACTATTATGCGTTGTTAACACTGCCATTAGCAGTTGGCAATTGTAAATTATGTAGAAAAATTAATTGACTGTAAATATATCTTTATTATTAACAGATAATTGTTCCTTCCTAGAGAGCTAACAATACTATTTTTTATATATTATATTGGTTGAAACCCATAGTGATATTACTTCCCTCATTTTGGAACTTTAGGATTGGTACCAAGTTACGGAATATTCGGAGGAGAGTCATAAATAATATAATATCAGTATACTATTTTGTGAAATTTGAAAATAATATCTCTTGCGATTATTTGTTCTCTTATATTAGGATTTACAATTTTTACAAAATTTCAAAATTTTTATGTGCTCGAAAAAAGAAAAATAGTATCATAATTTGTAACTCGAATCTTATTCATGTATTATCAAATAATATATATACATATATATTATTGTATAATGTATATATATATATATATATATATATATATATATATATATATATATATATATATATATATATATATATATATTTTAATAT
>Ga0157364_1000919_pt1 | contig 23098 bp, 26 predicted proteins | sample AttsexASBM2_FD_111476 | JGI IMG/M metagenome (GOLD analysis project Ga0157364, IMG submission 111476) | Fungus gardens microbial communities from leaf cutter ant in Ribeirão Preto, State of São Paulo, Brazil - Atta sexdens ASBM2 | ecosystem: Host-associated > Fungi > Mycelium > Unclassified ...
ACATCATCTTCCAGACCCTTCCATCATGTTCTAGGCTTGTGACGTCACATCATGTGACCTGTCATGTGACTTCATTGTCATGTGCCTCTTCATCATCCTTCAAAATAAAAAGAAAAGAAAAAGTAAAGTAAAATTAGAAAAAATAAAATAGAATAAAATAAAATCGTTAGTGCTCAAGGTGTCCCATAACACACATGGACATTTAAATTCCTCCCTAGGGAAGAATCTAAGTCTGTATTCATCAGTAAGAGCATGATTTGTAATTGCTCTTGTAGTTTGTGTATATAAGGAGTTTGAGTGGCCTAACATTTTGAACCAAGGTCTCCCTTTGACATACAACAGTTCAATAATAATATTATCATCATCTAGAAGGTCCAAGAAATGATTTCCTTTGAAGTTAGAAGCTTGGAACATCATTTTCCAAGCATTTGCTTTTCTTGCTAAACTCCCATGATAATTTGTACAGATATAGAAGAGTTAGATTGAATGACTTGGTTTCTTTATTGACCTTATCATAGAGGCGCCATTTAAGACAGCTTGGATATTCCCAAAATTCAATGGAATTGTCTTCATGATGGTTGAAGAAGTTGCGAAGTTCAGATAGAATGGCTGCTGACTGAATTTGATAGGGATGGACTGAAGGGTTAAAGATCTTTCTAGCTGTATGAATGGAATCAGTGATGACAATAATCTTGGCTATATTGTTGAAGTTCATAGCTTGATTGATACTACACCTAATAGCAAATAGTTCTGCTTTAGTGCTTGTGATGAGAACTGCATAATAAATCATCTTTGTTAGAGATTTGTTGTATATATGTATGTGCATGATAGACATTACAACATTGTTCTTGATGCTCACGTCAGAGGCTATGATGGCAACAGAAGGAGATAAAGAGAACTTCAAGACCATTTCGTCAAGTTGATGGATGTGAGATTTATTGTCTTTTTCTTTGTCACAGACATTGAATGAAATACGATCTGAAAAATTATCAATTACTCTAAGTCCAGGAGAAAATTCTAAGTCAAGCAGAGCAAAAAATGAGAAACATTCATTAGATCTGTTAGCCATATCAACTAAATAGCCTTTGACAAGCAAACATTGTTAATTAGTGAGTGAATCAAGGGCAACAGACTTGAGATTTGGTGAAGTGTTGAGTTGTGAGTCAATAAGAGAGTATATAAGATAGCTAAAGGATAGCTTATAAGCTCGAAGTTGTGATCTACTGCCAAGTTTTTGGAGGTGGAGTTTGATAGGAATTAATCCAGCTATGGCTTCAATACCATATGAAGGAGAAGTTTTGAAAGCCCTCAATATCCATATCACTGCTCTTTTTTACATTTTTTCTAGAACTTTCAGGTGATATGCCATTGGAGTATAGTTATAGAACCATAGCTGAAATTTATAGAGCATAATAGGGAAAACACATGACCTGTATAAGAGACATTTCTGGAAGGGATTGATACTGTGGTTTGAATTACCAAGGATTTTCATGCATTTGACAGTAGATATTGATTTGTTTGCATAGAAATCAATATGCTGATGGAACATTAATTTCCTATCAAATATGAATCCAAGGTATTTCCATGATTCTTTGGGTCATAAAATGTTTCCTCCTAATGGAGAGAGGTTGAGAGAAGAAGGGTTAAATGAGCCATGGGATCTGTTAAAATGAAAAATTTCAGTTTTGGAGTGTTCGACTACAAGACCAAACTTTTCAAGAAGATTGGTTAGTACATTATAGCTACAAAAAAGCTGACTGTTTGAAATGTCAAAGGAATTGCTTTGAGAAATAAAAAGTCCATTGTCAACAAAGGAAATGATAGAGATTGGAATTTTTAAGTTTTTTAAGCAATTTTCTAAAATATAGATAAATGGTGAAAGATATAAAGCAGATAGAATAAGTGAGAGCACAGAGCCCTGACCTATACCAATGTTCACATTGAAAATAGGAGACATAAAATTGTTCCAATAATAATTCGTTTTTCTGTCCACAAGATAGTTGGCAAAAAACGACATGACATGGTTATTAAAACCTGCTTTCTTCATGATGAAAGTAAGAAGTTGGTGATTAAGCAATAGAAAGAACTGTGCAATATCAAAAACAAGGGTACTTGTAGACATATTCTTGATCCACCCTGATCTGATGATGTGAGTAAGCGCAATACCCACATATATCGTTGATTTGGATTTAAGACTGCCAAGCTGACTAGGATATATGAAGTTATTTGATACTGTATTGAATTGAAGTCTTTCTCCGATTACTTTCTCAATGAGTTTGTCCACTGTTTTGAGAAGGACAATAGGCCTGAACAGTTTAGAAGAGTCATATGATTTCTTGTTTGGTTTGGAAATGACGACCATAGTAGATTTCTTGAAGTGCAAAGGCCAATATTCTAATTCAATGCATGCATTAGTGATGTGAATGATTATATTGAGACATTCATTGTCTTTGAGAATATTCTTGAGATAACTCCACGTCAACTTGTCAGAACCAGATGTAGAGGAGTTATTGCAACTGGATAAGACAAATCTGAATTCTTCTTTTGAGAAAGCAGGCCAGGGGGAGGTAGGTTTGTCAGTGATTTCATCAAGAATATTTATATCAACTTGTTGATGGAGAGCCATATTGAAAGTGAAATGAAGAGCGTTCTACAAGTCGTTGATATCAAGACATTGTTGATTGTTATACTTGATGGTTTTGATAGCAAGCAACTTGCACTTGTTGATCTATTTCATTAATGTCCAAGGTCCTTGTTTTTTGTTAGCAATTTCTTGAATTTTGGTGTCAAAAAAAGATCACTTTATAGATTTGACTTTGCTCTTAAAAATTTTCCAATTTTCCAGATTTCTTGTTGTCCTGTAATTGTTCAGCGCATATCTGCACTTCTCATTCCACCAACTCTTGGAATGTTTCACGATGTTGACTCGTTTTGAATTCATTTTCCATGCATATTTGATTTTTGATGCAAGGGAGTTAGTAACTTCTTCGAGTTTGTTGGAATCAGATAAGTCTGTAATATCAATACTCTTGATAGCATATAAGACTTCCTTTATGAAGCTAGCTTCTTCTTCATTATTTTTTGCAATGGAAAATCTAAATGAGTCAATATTTTCTTTATTGATAGTAATTGATACCATGAGAGGAGTATGATCCAAGGAGAGACACCAATCTGGATGGACAGAATGATTATTGAGTTCAGTTGAACTACTTTGTAGGAACATCAGGTCAATGACCGAGTTCAATTTGCTTGCCATATCTAAATACCTAGTAGGAACATGGTGAGTAGGGAATGACAAGTCTAAATTAAACGAGTCTGCTATGATCATAAGATCGTCACTAATAGCTGAATGGTGAGGAAAATATGGGTCCCAAATACTGTCTCTAATATTGAAATCACTGGTCATAATTAATAGATTCGGAATGTTCACCTCAGTATCCTTGAGATACTTTAAGGCAGAATGAGAAGAATGAGAATAAATGTTCATGATCCAATACACAACATTGTTATTGAAAAATGAAGCTAATAAAATGTCATGATGATTAATAATGTCTTTTCAAAGTGAAAAACAGAAAGAAGAAAGTCTGATGTTGATGTAAATAATAACTCTTGGAGAATCATTGATTGAGCAAGATTCTCTGGCAAAGGTGAGCCAATTAGGATGACTGGGAACACCTAATAAAGGGATGCCTTCAGAATTCATTAAGCTAGGAATAGTTCTGAGTGTTGTCCATGATGGTTCCTGAATGAATATGATATCGAAGTTTTGATTGACTTCAAGAACAGTATTGATTAGAAAGTTATTCTTTTGAATGTTTTGTGAAAAAATCTTTAATTCCTTCAAAATCATATTGCAGTACCATTCACAGCTGAACGAGTCAAGTTTTTCCAGTTGTCCCGAATTTTAGCATATTCTTTTGGATGCTATTCTTTGTTGAAATGATGCTTCCAGAATAGGCATTCATTCGAATCAGCTTGGTGTTCACCTTTGCAATTAAGGCATTTGAAGGAATGAGGACACAGTTTGCCCTTCTTTGTCTCTAACCTTGGAGGGTTAATTTTGTTGTTAGCTTTACAATACCATGCAAAGTGACAATGATATTTAGAAAGGTGAGACCCATTGCACCTCACACACTTAGCTTTCTGAATATGACAAACATCTACCATATGGCCCCACTTCCAACAATTCTTGCATTGTGGCACTCCAGAGCTCGTGTTTGCATCCCGGATCATTGTGATGTATCTTTCTATGTTTAATCAATGATTGATTATGGTCTTTGTATTTTGACCCATTTGGGTGTTCCAGATATTGATCTATATGATAGCCATGTCTGACTTGGGAGATACCTTGATAATGCAGAGCTTTGAAGTGAGTACAATATTGTTGAAAATGTAATTGTTCTTGAGGACATCTTCAATTTCATCCGAAGCGATATGACTGTTGGTTTTCTCGCTAATATAAGGAATACCCACAATCTTGAGGTAATATTTGGATTGAGGAAGTCTTGCCAATAACACCTTATCTGCATCAGTAGAAAGTGAGTTTTTAACATATTTCTCAATTTCCTGAAGATCCAAGCCTGACGCAACATTGTTGGTTGTAACAACTATACCTTTGTTTTCAGCACAAATGAAATCTGCTAACATGCTAGACTTGATTGCTTTGAAAGCATGATTGATGTTAGCAACATATGAGTTCGACTTTTTGATGAACTCTTTGGTGATATTATTACTCATAGGAATGATAACTTGTTTTCATGATGATTCTTTGGTAGTTATTGCAATCTTCAGCTTGGATTTGTTGTTTCTCCCATTAATGACTTTCTGAACCTGTTTGATTTTGTTGCTAGAGAGGTTCGGAAATGTCTTCTTGATTTTCAATGTCTCCTTAACAATGTTTATTGAAAGAGGGGGTCCTTGTTGCTTCAGTAACAAAGTTGCATTTGCATACGATTTTTTCTGTTGAGGGTTAGTATTCTTTTTGAAATATTTCAAAATTTCATTAACTTCTTTCTCAGACTTAGCCAGAATAGGAAGAGGAACTGAGGAAATAAATGTAGGTTTTACCATATCTTTTTCCTTACCATTGATGTTTGAATTCTTGGGAATTTGAGGGGTGGACTTAGAGCTAACCTTGCTCCTAAAAGTATTGTTAGAGCTGTTAGCATATAAGCCATCCCAATGAGATTCATAAATAGAAGATAAAAACTCCTATAATGCCTTGCCTACACCTTCAAGATCTTTGCAGTTGTTAGTGTTGTTATTGATTGTCTTACTCCTAATGTATTTACCCATCCTTCAGAGGGAATCCTTGATGTTTTTGATGTTCAATGTCACATGTTTCATAGCTCCATGCAATGAAGTCGCATAGAATTCACTGTCCCATTCCTCTGGGTTCAGAACTTGATTGATGTCATAATCCAAGTTAATATTGAACATGTTGTTGTCAAGTGTTAGGCTTGAGGCTGAGTTCTTGTTTGATACACATTGATACATTGTGTTGCTAGCTACATCAGTTGTCTTACTGACCTGATCTTTCTGCCCTCCCTGGGATGCATACTCTAACTTGATGCTACCAATGGAACTGACAGACTCATCCTTATCCATCCTGTTACTCATCCTTTTGACACGTACATGATACTCTTCAGAACATTCACTTGAAGAGATTGAAGGTGACCTAGGTTTGTGTATACTAAGCGATAAGGAGTGACCTCATTCGTTCTTAAAACCATTGCCAATGTCAAATAGATTGTCCATTGGATCAATGACCATGTCAATATCAGGGTTTGGAGTCAAATTGTCAGAAATATGAGCCATAGAAGTGTTAGAAAGCTGTAGATAATATGGGAAACAATGTATTCACTATATTTCTCTTAGGTACTTCCACACAAGATGGTGGTAAGAGAGAAAAAAGCAATGTTTTGTTCTAACTTAAAGAACTTAAATCATAATACAGATAGTTATACTGTAAATCTTATTCTAAAAATCAACTAAAACTAAAAATTTCTGTTATTGACAGTAATATACCTTTCTATTCTTTAAATGGAATAAACCTCTCCAGTCTTACCAAAGTATACTATATGACTAAGATAATAAGTAGAAATACAGTATATAAGTTAAAGCTAAAGGTTATTTGACATCCACATTCTATATATCATGGATAAGTACCACACTTATCCATCTTCTAAGAGTTTGCTATGTATAAATCATATCTGACAAGTATAGAGTTTATACTTGAAGCTTTAGAAAAATCTAAGTCTATTATTTACATAAGATACATATAGTACTTATCTCTAGGAGAAACATAAGAGAACAGAATAAGATCTTCTAAAGACAGTAACTATTCTAAATACTTTAGATGTCACAACTTAAGACTCTGTCATATCCCAAACTCCAAAACATGTCTGAGACATGTCTGATTTTAATACAATATCAAATTCCCATGTTTATTTGGCTTTATTTGTGCCCCAAACTCCATTAGTGGTTTGGTACTTTATAATGAACTTAATTCCATCAAATTTCTGCAGTTATTTAGCTTTATTTGAGTCAAAATCTATGGTTATCTTTATCTTTATCTGTTTCCATTATCTAATTATTTTCTTCAAACTCCACAAAATTATTCAGACTTTACATGAAGTTTTCTTCTTTCCAATCTAAGCTCCTATGCAGTGTTTCACTACTGAAACATTTGCTCAGAGATTTGTTTTAATTACTCCTTTTATTATTTTATGTATTTATGGCTAGTAATTACTTTGTAATATCTAGTCTAATAATCAACTAAAGTTGATGCTAAATCTCTGATGTCAATAGTGATATGCTTTACTCCTTTCCTTATAACTTCTTACAAGGCTATCTTCTGAAATTGCAACCATACAGTTCATAGGAGACATAATATATAAATTGAGGCTAAGGTCATTCTGACAAGTCTGTATTACTAAGCTTATTGCATGAAGTTTATATACTCTGTATATTTCCAAGCCAACTCCATGGACTTTTACCTTCAAGTATGAACTGTATCTAACAGACTTAGAGTTAAGTTAAAAGAAGAATTTTATATAGGGATTATATAAGAGAACTTAATAAAGTTCCAAGTACAACAGTGTCTACCTTATATATACTAGACTACTGGTCTATACTATACTAATCTTAGTTTATCCTAAAGACTATATATATTATATATCATTGACATGTGGAATAACATCATTGTTTTAGAACCTTTTATACTCTTTTATGTAACATGTAATTGTGTGACCATAACTTATAACAGTGTCATTTGATAGTTTATAACAGTCATGTATAATATCATATTAAACTTTAATCTTAAGTTTAAAAAAATAAAAATAAAAAATAAAAATAAAATAGAACAGAACATGAAAAAGTTAACACCTTAAGCTTCTAGTCTTGTTTGATAGTAACCAACTACCATCTACTCATTGCTCTTTTACAGGCAATATTTCTGATTTAGATCTGTGATAACCCATTTCAATTTCTTTCATTTTAGAACTTATTACCATACCCAGGTAATTATTCTAGCCACTGAAATTCTTTCAAATTAAGTTTGGTATCATAAATTTTAGAGTGTTCCTGAAGTTTGATAGTTTTATCCACAGTAGTGTTTTTCTAAAATACATAGTAGAACTCCAATTATATAAAGAGACTGCTGCTATTTTAAACAAGAATTCAATAAAAATGAATACTAAGCCTAAACTTAATTCTTGAATAGCTACTAATACATTATAAGTTAATTCTATATCTGAATTGTTAAAGTAAGATATAGAGTTAGAAATAGATATTATAGTATAAATTAATTCAAAATTAGTTAATCCTATATGTCCACTATCTTTAACTCTGATACTAGAGTATGTTCTAATCTGGCAGAATAATACTATATTATATACCATCCAATATCTATACTCTTTCTACTCTCTCCTAGTATAGATAACATTCTATTCTAAGCAATCTAAGAACCAAACCCTGTATTTCTCATCAATCTCATAGAGTTTCAAACAATAAACTCTATGGTGCCTAGTAATCCAGAGTATATACAACAGTTAGATTATCACTTTCATATTTAAAAATGTTAGCTACTATATACCATTCTTTAGTCTAATAATCAATTTGAACTTGTGTTATACTCATCTTAAGCTCTTCCAAACTTCTGTCATCTAAAATCATGACCATGTAACAAATAAGTTAGGCACAATGTTATCTGTTGAAGTCAAGATTGACTATCTATACAGTATCACTTTTAATTCCTTCTATTACTTATATTGCTAAGTCAACCTGTTACAAACTCAAGTCCTTAGGGTTGGACAAGTGAATGAACCTTGTATTGAGGTTAACACAAGAGAACTCAATAGAGAACTCTATATAAGATAGTCTACCTTATATATTAAAACCACATAGTCCATGCTAACTATTTCTAGCCTACCCTAAACAGCCATGTGTTTGCCTTAAGGTCAACATATGTTGCACATGTTGTATGATATCATCCTTTCAGAATCTTCTATGTTCTTTTGTCTTGTGACTTGTGACTGTTATTATAACTGTATCCTCTAATATAACTAATTGTGTGATAACATGATCTTGTCACTCTAACCCTAACCCTAGTTCTAAAAATAGAATAAAAGGAAGATAAATTGAAAAGAAATTAGAAATGAAAATGAAAATGAAAATAATTAAAGTCTACTGCTTTCACCTTTTGATATTATTCCTTCTTCAAGGTTTCTTCTCTAGAGAAACTGACTTCTATTTTTGCCAGTTCCTCTCCAACTTCTTTAAATACTCATCCTCAAACTTTCTATTGTCCCATCTAAACAACAACTTTGCTGTATACTTCTCCAGTAACTCACTCCTTTTAAACTCCTCTACTTTTGGATTTAACTTTACTTTCCATCTCTGTTCTACCCCTTCCTGTCTCCTTACTTCTGCTCCCAATCTTTCCTCAAACTTGTTTACCAATTCCCTTGCATTCTCTAAATTTTCCTCCTTTTTCCATGTATTACTTTTTGCCATAAATCCCTTCCATCGTACCAAGTATCTATTCACTTCTTTTATTTTCTTTTTATTTAAAATTTTCTCTACCTCCCATTCTTCAACTCCTTCTACTTCAATTGGTTTAACTTCTTTTTTCTGACCCTCTACCTGCTCCTTTGTCAAAGATGAAAGTGATGGACTCGATTTATTTTCAGTAGCTTTTTTCATTTGCATTTTCTTTTTGATTTATTTTTTGATTTTCTATTTTTAGAACTTAGAGTAAGGGTTAGGGTGATGAGGTCATACTATCACACAACAGGTCACATCAGATGACATGGTCACAAGTCACATGATATATGGAAGAAGGTAAAAGGTTCTGGAAAGATAATGTCATACAATATATATAACACATGTTAACCTTAAGGCTAACACATGGCTGTTTAGGGTAGGTTAGAAGTAGCTAGCACAGACCATGTGGATTTAGTATATAAGATAGACTATCTTGTATAGAGCTCTCTATTGAGTTCTCTTGTATAAACTCTATACAAGGTTTTTTTTCTTAATCAACTTTAAGATCTTGAGTTTGTAACATTCTTGTATTGTACTATCCAACTGACATTCACAACCAGATGGATCCTCATCAAGGTTGGCAATTATAATTTAATCACATTGGTGAATACCACCTCCTCAATAGTATATAAACCTATATATCGATCCACTAGTTTCTTTGCTGGTCTCTCTTTGAATACCAAGTTCTTTGTACTCAACATCACTCTATTTCCCTTCTTCCACTCTTCATTCTCTTTTCTTTTCTTATCCACTTGCCTCTTCATATCCTCCTGTACCTTCTTCATTCTCTCCACAAACTTTGTTGCTTTTTCTACTTTTCCTTTTTTCCTTATATCCACTCCCATTCTCAACTCTCTTCTATAATTCATTATAAACAGAGAAATCTTAGTTGCTGAATGTACTTTATTATTTATCATGAACTCTGCCAATGCTAGCTATTCTAGCCAATCCTTTTGCCTATGATCTATAAAGAATCGAAGATACTGTTCTAATTCTTGATTCATTCATTTAGTCTGCCTATCTGTCTATAGATAGAAGGCAGTCGACAACTTTATCTTGATTCCTAACATTTTATTCAGCTCTCTCATCAACTCTGCTGCAAATTGTGATCCTCTATCTGACACAACACTCTCTGACAACCTGTGCAACTTCCATACATTATTCTTAAACAATCTCGCCAATCCTTCTGCTGTTGTTTTCTCTATCATTGCCACAAAATGTGTCATTTTGGACAACCTATTGCAGACTACTAGGATAGTGTCTTTCCCAGCTACTAATAATAACTTAGTGATAAAGTTTACCATCAGATGAGTCCATAGCTTCTCTGGCACCTCACTTAACTTCAACTTTCCTACTACTTCTTCTGTCCTATTCTTCATTCTTTGACATATATCACACCCCTTTATATATTTTCCTATATTCCTTATCACTCCTGGCCACCAATAATTCCTAGTGACCAACTCCATTGTTTTCCATCTACCTTCATATCCTGCTACTGGTACATCATGATGCAACTGGATTATCTCTGCCTTTAACTCTCTATCCTTTGGCACATATACCTTTCTCTCTTTCAACATCAAATCTTCCTCTATCTGCTACTTGTCTCCTTGTAATACCTTCACTTTTGCCTTCTTTACCTCCTCTACTACTCTAACTTCTTTGTTCTTACTCCTAGCCTTTTTTATTTTTTCTAGTATATCTACCTCAGATCTCTCTATTACTACTTTTTCTAAACTATGAATCCAATTGTCTTTAATTAGTACTTGATTGTCATTGTCCTTTTCTACTCCTACTTTCCAGTCCAGTCATCTACTAAGTCTATCTGTCTTTTCTATTTTTGTTCATGTTTCAAGGTGAAATCAAATCTAGATAAGTACAAGGCCTATTGAGCCTGTCTTCAATTCAACTTTTGTGCTTTCATAAAGTATTCTAAGTTCTTATGATCTGTTCAGACCTCGAACTTGAACCTTGTGCCCTTTAATAAATGCCTCCAGTTTTCCAACCTTCTTATTATTACTAGCATCTCTTTATCATGAATCTCATAGTTCCTCTCTGTCTCATTGAGAGATTTTAAGAGGAATACTACTGGCCTCCATCTTCCATCTTCACACTCCATGGATAATACTTCTTCTGTTGTATAGTCCAATACATCTACTTCCATTCTTATTTTTTTATCTAAATCTGGCACTGCTAACACCAGTTCCTTTGTAAATCTTTCTTTCAACTCTCCAAACACCTCTTCTTGTTTCTCTATCCATTCCTACTTCTAATCTTTTCTCACCATATCATGCAATAGTTTTGCTATAGATGCAAAGCTCTGAATGAATCAACAATAATAGTTTGCCAATCCTAAGAACTTTTGTATATCCTTGACACACTTTGGTGTCAGCCAATCCAATACATCTTTCACTTTCTCTTCCTCTATCTTTATTTCCTCCAGTCCAATTACCACTTCTAAAAATTCCACTTCTCTCACCTTTCACTTGCACTTCTCCAGTTTTATATACAAATTATTTTCCTCCAATCTTTTTATTATTTCTGCTACTAACTTATCATGTCCTTCTTTATCTTCTGTCCTAACTATTATATCATCAATAAACGCTACCACTTTTTCTGTATTTATCAAGTTCCTTAGTAATTCATTCATCATCATCTGGAAAGTTGCTGGTGAATTCGTCAACTCAAAGAACATGACAGTGGGTTCAAATGACCCCTCAGGAGTCATGAATGCCACCTTCTACTTGTCTCACTCCTTGATTCTTACATTATTATATTCCCACCTTAAGTCTATCTTCATAAATACTTTCTTTGTACCAATATTTTCTATAACATCTGAAATTAAAGGTAAAGGATAATTATTTTTGACTGTCCATTCATTTAAATATCTATAGTCCTGTACCATTTGCTTCTTCCCATCCTTCTTTCCTACAAAGAACACTGGTGCCATTTGAGGCAACTTTGAGGGTCTAATATACTCCTTTCTCAATTGTTCATTGATAAACTTGTGCACCTCCTTCCTCTCCTCCCTTGATAACGGATATACTTTCCCCTTCCTTGGCACAAATCCCTCCTTCATATCAATAGTATAATCCTAGATTTTCCTGGTGGGCATCTTCTCTGACTATTTCTTGCCAAAGACTTTGATCCACATATAGAACTTTTCTGGAACCAGTTTTTTAGCCTCTGTCTCCAACTTCACTGCTTCTTCTTCCTCATCCCAAATCTCCTATTCCTTAGCTATCCTTTTTACCTTTATTGTCTTTTCCTTTTTCTGTTTTTTCTGTTTTTTCTCCTTCTGTTTTTCCTTTTTATCTCACTTCCTTCCTGCTTCCTCTTTTGCCTCTTTTTCTTTCTGTTTTTGCCACCCTAACTTCCCCTGCTTCAGTCTCTACTGCCTTCCACATTCCTCAGGACATCTTGTCATCTTAACCCCCCCTGTTCTCCAATCAATTTCAAGGTTGTGGTGAGCTAGCCACAGTATTCCCAAAATCACACTCCACTTCTGTTCCTCTATTACATCAATCTCTGTTCTCTCTCTGTGCCCTTGATAGTAGATATTAACCTCTACCATATATTCAATTGGCCCCTCCTTATTGAAAGAACCATCTATGTTTCTAACATATATGAGCCTATCAATTTTCTTCAACTTAAATCCCTGTCTTTTTGCAAACTCCGAACTCATCACCAACCCTGTCGCTCCATTATCCAATAATACTTCCACTATTACTTCTTCTTGCATATCAACTCTTTCTAGCCCAATCTTCACTGTCACTTCTCTTAGGAGGTTCCCTTTGTCTAGATTGCAGCAAGATGTATTATCTACTACTCTATTAAGTATTGCAAATCTGTTATTTTTGAGATCTAATTGGGACCTATTAGACCTTTGTCCCCATTTAAATTATTTTGTCTGTTTTTTTCATGTTCCATCCTCCAGTTACTACCTATTCTCCAATTTCTACAATTTCTTGCCAAATGTCCAAACCCTCTACAACTATAACAGTTTCTTCCTTCCTTCTTGTCCTTTGTTGCAGATGCACCATTACTGCCTCTGTTCTCTCCACTCCCTCTATTGGAGCAGACCTTGTTGTCATTTGCTAAAAAGACATTTTCTGTCTCCTCTGTCATACTTGTTGCTGTTCCTGCTGCCTAGGGGCTGATCTTCCTATTATCTTCATCCCCTCAGTCTTTTTTCTTCTCTCCTACTCTCTCTCTAGTTCCTGTCTAAAGCAATCACCTATTTCTGCTATTATTCAATAGAGCCAGGCTGGCGCTCTGCCCTATTAACCTTCTTCTAATTGTTGCATTCATGCCTCTCTTGAATTCTTCAATAAGGGGGTGTCCTTCATATCTACTCCTTCTTGTTACTCTTCTGAACTCTTGCACAAACTTCTCCATCATCTTTTCTCCTTGCTCTAACTTCTTCAACTCTGCTACTTTTACCGACTTCTCCTCCCCTCCTCCAAACTCTTTCTTGATTGCTGCCAAAAATTTCCCTACTGATTCATATTCTAGTACCTCCTCCTCCAAATCCTCTAAGATATTTTCCTTCCAAATATCCACTGATCCTTCTTGCACATATGACAACATCTACTGGATTTGTTCCTCTACTGTCACCTTCCTCATTTTCATCTTTATATACAATTTACATACTGTTACAAATCCTGAAACCTTTAATGGGATTCTATTGAACACTTGTGGCCTTGCCACTTCTATGCTCATTGCTCCATCTCCTACTTCTCTTCCTGCTGCCTGTGCTATTAACACTACAATCTGCTCCTGAAGTTACCTTATGATGGCCAGGTAGTCAGGTTGACTCATTTCATATAGTGGTGGTGGTGATATAGGTAATAATTGCTCTTGAGCTGAAAGAACTGATTCTGCACTGGTCTTGGTTTCTGACTCATATTCTGACACTGAAATCTCTGTAGATGATGGCAGGCCCTCTTCTTGTTCTATCTATACCATCTACTGACTACTGCCTTAATAAAACTGTAAACAATTTTGACTTAAGAAGGTTGTTCTATTCTAGATCTGGTACAGAGTTCTCTATCAAGTTCTCTTGTGTTAATCCCAATACAAGGTTCATTCACTTGTCCAACCCTAAGGACTTGAGTTTGTAACATTAGAACTCAATTTCATTTCTTGAGACCATCCAATACTGGACCTTCTCTATACTTACTCCCCATTCATCCTCAACTGCAGGTAATACACCCAAAGTCAAGAAAACACAGCCAGACCCTAGGCTTAAAGGGTATACTAACTAGGAGGGGGAATTCTAGTTGTTTAGTTGTACCAAAGCCCACTGGTGCAGATAAACATATTACCTTGTGTGGACATATAGCTTTTTGCATAGAAGCCTTGTACTACAGTGCTTCCTTGTAGCCTGTACACACAGAGGAATAGCAGAAATCCTTTAGACCCTGTAGTTTACCTTATATACTAAAACCACATGGTCTATGCTAACTATTTCTAGCCTACCCTAAACAGCTATATGTTTGCCTTAAGATCAATGTATGTTACACATGTTGTATGACATCATCCTTCCAGAACCTTCTATATTCTTCTGTCTTGTGACTTGTGACCATTACTGTGACTGTGTCCTCTGATGTGACTGATTGTATAATAGCATGATCTTATCACTCTAGCTCTAATCCTAGTTCTAAAAATAGGATAAAAAGAAGATAAATCAAAATGAAATTAGAAATGAAAATGAAAATAATTCAAGTCCACTGCTTTTAGCTTTTAACACAACCCTTCTATTACTATTTTTCATACTATATTTGTGAATAATTTTAGTAAGTATGAATTATCTCTAACAGTTGGATAGATAGAATTTGGTGTTAATTTTATAGTCAATTATCAGACTGGCTATTACAACATAACTACTAGTCTTATATACAGTGAAATATATATAAAACATAGTGAAGCCTGAGTAGAGGCAAAATAAGACTACTAGAGATATTTCTATCTTAAGTGATATTAATACTTCTATTCAGCTCCAACAGATAACTATATTTGGATAGAATTGATCCATGTTTTTATAGAAATAGAGATTGAGTATAGATAAAAGTAAACTTCACTATGGAAAACAAAGTACTTACAGAGTACTACCTTGTAAAAAAAGATATACTCTTAGATAATGATAAAGACTAACCTTGATAGAAAAGGATGTTGTATGATAAGTACTATTATTATAAAGAAGAATATAACCCAGAAATAGTGAGTTTTAACCATCATAAATGTCAGACACAGTTTATACTAGAGGGCAAAAATCTATAAAGTTTGCTCAGAGTTTATACTGAGTATGGAAATTTATATAAGATGTGTGTAGTTGTGGACTTTGTAAAACAACCTTGACTTTAACTTATATGTTGTACTAGTATATCTGTCTGCTATAGGGTTATAACTTTAGAGAAAGACTGAAGTCTAAGAAGTTTGAGTACTGATAAGAGATATATTACTGGAGAATACTGGAGTTTAGTATTTAACTGTTGTTGTTAATTATCAGATTAGAGAATACAGTATATCTACTAGTCCTTATATATAGGTAGAACTAAAGAAGAGCTTGGATATTTCAGAGTACAATACTAAGCAGAGGTTTTGGTAGTGAAATACTGATAGAATGTTGGAATAGGAGAACTCTGTTATGGAAAACTGAGTTGGATAGGAGTAAACTCTGCTATGGAAGACTGAGTTCTCATAGGGTTTTGACAGAGTATGACATTGTTGTTATGACTTAAGTCTTAGAGTTAAAACAAAAACACACTCTTATATTGAATAGTATAAGAGAACTTAATAGAGTTCCAAGTACAAACTAAGACTATAGTCTGTGTATACACTTTAACTAATCTACCCTAAAGTCTATATGTACTCTGTAAGACCAATATGCTATTACTATACTATATAATATTATCTATTCCAGAACTTTCTATATTCTTCTTTGTGTCACATGATTATGTAACCTGTGACATTAACATGTGTCATGCTTTCATCATGATTTGTGACTTGTGTGACTATCATGCATAATATCACATCATATCCTTTATCTAAGTCTAAAATAAAGAAAAGTAAAACAAAAACCAAAAATAAAATAGAAGGGAAAACAGAAAAGTAAAATAAAAGGGAAAGAGAATAACTAAAACCAAGTCTATTGTTCACAACTCTGACAATTGTTATGGGGGACAACTTATATAATAACACTGTTATAGAAGACAGGTTAAGAACAGATAGGTTGGAGAATAATACTACCATAGAAGACAGGCTGTTTTCAAAGTTTGGACTTAGCATATGATAATAAAAAAGGATATTACTCAGAATAGATGAGTACCATCTTTGTGGAGAAAAATATAGCTTAGATATAAGTTGAGCTTTATCTGTGTTAGAGACAGATATAGATTGGAGTTTAGACTATAACAAGAAGTTAGAAACATGTTCACAGAAAGTAATACATGCAATTATATAATATACTAACTAAGTGAAACACAATCATGAAATTAAGTCCATACCAACTATGACTCATTACTTCTTTCTCTCTTACCACCATCTTATATAAAAGTACTTGTAAGAGAAGTAGTGAATATACATCTTTCCAACTCAGCACATTTCTTAATGGCTCAATTACCTTTCAACATGGACATAAACATTAATTACAACATTATCAGAGAAAGACCCACTTTTTCAAATAAAGCTATTTCAAGAGATTCATTGATTTCATCTAGCATCTCATCCATTTCATATGCTCAATGTATGAAAATGAACAATGACCTCCTGGACATTAAAATTTGGGACCCAATCAACAGCTCTCAACTGTTTTATAAAAAAATGTAGAGATAGGTGATTTAATCAGTAAGGCAACTGATAACTCCCCCAAAGAAGGGGCAACATGTATAAAATGAGGTACTGGCCCTCAAGACCATACCTAAGCCACAAGGTGAGGGTATGTCCATTAATAACCCTAATACGAGTTTGTCACAGAACACATTCAATATTTAACTGTTATATGATATAAATCAGATAACAGAGCAAAACACATGAAATGAAGATTTCTGTTCCATTTCTCTTTATGAATTATTGGAACATCTCCTTTCAGATACTAATAATATTAAGATATTCTTTTACTGTATGTCAAAATACATTCACAACAAGAAGATTGAAAACAGTAAATCTAATGAGGTCACTGATCTCAAAGATATAAGCAAGGTGGCCTGGAATTTTATTTCAGCAATTTATGAGTCAAGGTAGGATTTGCTCATTACTGACAACAACAATACCTTCTTCAGAAACAAGGTTTCATCAAAGTTCACTTTGAAAGTCAATAAAGTGAAAACCAACAAGATCTTATCCTAACAAAGTCATCTAAGAAGATCAATGAAATATCAAAATTCTTCAAGAAGAACATGCAAAAAAATGAGAAAAAAGACCAACAAAAATCATATGCTCAAGCATTAACTCCTCTAAGCAACACTAGAAAAGTTTTAAAAATTAAAGAAACTTTTTCTAATTTATGGACTAAAAAAATCAAAAACATTCAAAAAAATCATTAATAGTGAAGATAAGCCTAAATTTAGAATCCATATGATGATAAAAAGGCTGTCAAGAAAACAAGTCATTGTTCCAATGAGCAATGATAACAAGATGAAGTTTATGGAAGACTCCAGTGCTCATATTATCAACATCAACAGAGTATTCAAAAATATTAAATCCAAAGTTATGGTGAACTTTATTCAATCTAATCAAGCAAGTATCATCATAGCCACTAATAAGATTGCAACTCCTCTTGACCTACAAACTATTGAGTAATACATCAAAGATGCAAACTATATTGAGGCAGATAACATTAAAGTCTTTCATCTGCCTCAATTAAAATCATATCTAAAAATCATAGGTATCTCCTATCTACTCAAAAACACCAATACTCTTATAACACTAGATGTGGTTGAAGCAATTATTAAGAACAATCATATCTTCAACAACATTGTTATTGCCTCTAGGCCAAGAGTCATTAAGATATCTCCTAAATCAGATATAGCTATCATCTGGCTAAACATTTGGGACATTCAGAGTAGGAGCAAGACTAAAAACCTCATCAACAGATGCTTCAACATAGAAAGCTACATCACAACTATTCAAGGAGCTAACATGAACCCAGTGTTGTGGCAACCACTAATCATAAAGACTAATAATAGTATGATCAGTAAATCTTTTAGTAGAATATCAAGTAGGAATTATAAGAGAACTCAACAAGAAGTTCCCAATGTATTGCTACTCTATTTATACTATAGATATATGGTCTATGCTAATAATAAATAACCCTGCCCTAATGTTCATGTGTCATCCATACTTCTACCATATATCAACCTTATATCTATTATAAGGATACCATGCCATATACATATATTCTGACATTATTCTTCTAGTTCTTTCTCCAGAGTCTAGGCTTATGACATCACATCATGTGATATATCATGTAACTGCAGTCATGTGCCTTTTCATCATTAAAATAAAATAAAAGAAAAATCAAAAGAAAAGAAATATTAAATCAAGAAAAATAGATAAAAGAAAAGAAAAATTTTAGTGTCCAAGTGCACCATAACACCCAGGAGTCCCTCAGTGCAAGAACTGTTAGAAGTGGGGGCATACCACCTTTATGTGCAGAGTTCAAAGATTAAAGTGTATAAAATGTAATAGTCCTCATAAGACTGAATACTACTGCTATTTTACATAGTATTGCAAAGCAAATTTCAAAATTAACTCTCCAAGACTTGAAACTAAGCAGGGTGAACCATGCCCATACATGCTCAAGTGCTCAAATTGTAAAGGCAATTATCAAGCTGACTCCAACCAATGCTCTTTCTGGAAGTACTGCTTCAACAGAGAGTAATACTTGAAAAAGTATCAAGAACTTTGCAAAAGTAGAAAACAGTTGATTTGTTTAGGTGTAAATGGCTTTCAAGCATGATTATGAAGGAAATCAAGATTTTCTCTCAAAATGTTTGAAAGAACAACTTTGTTATCAATACTATCTTAGAAACACAAGAATCTTTCAATATCATTTTTATTCAAGAGCTGTTGTGGTCCTTTATATGCTCTATACCAAGTTCTAAGAGCAAGAAGAGAGATAAATTGGTAGGAGTGCCAAATTACCCAAACTAGACTACTTTTTCCAGAAATCCCTCAAATGCAAATGACACTCTAAGAGTCATAACATATATTAATGTCAGACTTTTGTTTTTTCAATTTTCTTTATGAAAAGACATCTTCAATCATAGGAATGTTTCTTGTGTCTCATTTTTCAATTGCAGATCTGTTTACTTTCTTATCAATGTATATTCAGACTTATCATAAATAGCTTTAAAGTATCTCAAGAATACTGAAGCTGGTATCAGCAATTCTTTAATTATGACAGGAGATTCTAATTTTCCATATCATTCCATATATAGTGATCTTTTTATGGATGTTGCAGACTCTATGAATCTAGAACTGTCTAAATCTACTAACCAAGTTCCTACTAGATATTCAGACAACCAACAGAACTCAAACTTGGTCATAGACTTAATATTCCTCAGACCAGATTCATCAGAATACAATAAAAATTCCATCTATCCAGATTAGTGACTAACATTGGATCATGTGTCTCTAACTGTTAGTATTACAGTAAGTAAAGAACACATTCAAACCATAAAGTGTACAATAGTTAAGAATAGCAAAGAGGAAGAAAACTTCATTGCTGAACTAATCAAAGCCATTAAAAGGCTTAACACAGAGAATATTCCAAGCAGAGAAGTTCTTGAGAAAATCATACAAACTTTTACCAATGATACAAACAGAATATGGCACAAATACTCAAAGACTGTTATTATCACAAAGCACTCTAAGACATAGTGGGATGAGAATTATCATAGAGATCTAGAGAAGTACAGGATTTCAAAGCAGATTGAAGATTAGAAAATTTTCAAGAATACTGTCAAAAAGACCAAATACAACTTTTTTGACCAAAAATTTCAAGAAATTGCCAACAAGAATTGCAGTCCATGGGAACTCATAAACTAGATCAAAAAGTATAAGCTTCTAGCAATCAAAGCTATTTAATACAATGGTCAACCATATATTAAACTTGACAATTTTTGGCAAACTCTCCATTTGTCTTTCAATGCAGTACTAAATCACCAAATCAATATGAGTTTACTAGAAGAAATTCCAAGTAAACCAAATACAATATGGAAACTATTCTCAAAAGAGGAGTTTATCAGTTCTATCAAAAAATGCAACAACTCATTGACCCCTAAACCAGACAAGTTGTTATGGAGACATCTCAAGAGAATTGTCAAAGAAGCTGTATGCCTCAGAAAATTTATCAATATTGCTGATACATATATTGATTTAGGTCACTGGCCATTGTATTTCAAAGTTTCAACATCCATTATTATCTCCAAGCCCAACAAGGAGTTGTACAACTCCCCAAAGACTTTCAAACTTATTGTCTTACTCAACATGATCAGCAAGCTAATTGAGAAAGTCATTAGTGAAAGATTACAATTCTAGTCAATTTCTAAGAACTTCATCCACCTATATCAACTAGATAGTCTAAAATAACTCTTTATCACAGATATGAGAGTCACATTAACATATTTCATTCATACAGACTAGGTCAAAAATGCTTTGATTAGCACTTTGGCCTTTGATATTGCTCAATTTTTCCTATTTCTGAATCACCAAATTCTCCCTTCAATCTTAGACAAAGCTAGATTTGATTTCAAAATCTTGTTCTTTTTTTATAATTACTTAGTAGGTAGAAAGACAACATATCTATAGAACAATTTTTCTTCTCCTTCATTCAATGTTGACGTTGGAGTCAGTCAGGTATCAGCTTTCTCTCCTATTCTTTCTATGTTATACCTCTTCCCAATTCTTTATATTTTTGAAAAATAGTCTAAAAATCTAAAAATCCCCATCTCTATTCTTTTTTTTGTTAATAACAGACTTTTTGTCACTCAGAAAAAATCTTTGATTATTTCAAATTCACATCTCCTTTGTAGCTATCATATTATTTTTTCTCTCCTCAAACAGTTCAGACTAATTTTGGAACATAGGAAAATAGAGGTATTCCATTTCTCTAGATTGCATGAAGTCTTTGATCCTCCTCCTCTAAACCTTATATTATTAGAAGGTCCTATTCTTCAATCTAAGAACACATGGCAATATCTTGAGTTTATTTTTGACAGAAAGCTGACATTTCAACAATATATTGAATTCTATGCCAACAAAGCCATATCAACTATCAAGTGCATGAAGATGCTCAGAAATTTGTCTAGAGATCTCATCCCTACCCAGAAGTGACTTCTATATAGAAGCTGCATTTTACCCATTGCCCTATATAGCTTTTAATTATAATACTACAACAAAACACCATTATTGTATCCCTTCAAAAAGTTCAGGAAAATGTAGAGAAGAGTAGCTATATAGATATTAGGAGCTTTTCATGCATCTACCTTGTTTGGTATTGAGGCTATTGCTGGCCTTATTCCAATTCATCTTCACTTACAAAAACTCAGTGGTAGATCCCAGCTTAGAGTACATATCCTACCATTGAACCACATCATAAAGTTGCTCTTAGAATTGAGACATACGAACAACAACAAAGTTCATTGACTATCATTGGAAAGGCTTACTCCAAGGCAATGATTGAACATCAAAGGTTCTATTGTGGACATGGATAACAGGACTAATGAAGTCTTTCCATCTTTTGATTCCTTTAGTAGTGAAATTTCCCCTGGAGATAGGCTAATAGATGTTTTTCTAGTTGCTTCTCCTTTCATTTCACAAATAGAAAAAGCAAAGAAAATATTAAAGCACACATATGCAGACTTGACAAAATCACCCTCCTATTGTCAGCAGATCCAAAATCTATAGTTGTTGTATTAGACACAAGTATCAAGAACTAGGTTGCTACCTCAATAGCATATATACATGTCCATGACAATCTAGTTGTCAAGACAATCCATTATGCCATCAATGTCACAACCACTGAAGCTGAGCTCTTTACCATCAGATATGGTATTAATCAAGCCATCTGTCTGAACAACATCAATGGAATTATTATCATCACAGATTACATCCATGCTGCCAAGAGAATCTTCAATTCATCATTGCACCCTATCAAATTCATACATCATTTATTTCCAGCAAACTTAGGGAATTCTTTACTAAAGATTGAAATAATTCCATTGAATTTTGAGACTGTCCAAGTCATTGCAAATGGACACTCCATGATACAGTTGACAAAGAGACAAAGAAATTTAATCTTGTTCCCAACTTCCCATGCAAGTCTTCATGGGACTTCAGTAGGAAAAATTAATGTGATACAATTCTCAATAGTTGAAAGATAATTTTACAAGCTTTGGACAGCAAGGGCCAACATTTCTTAGAGTTTCTTGATGAGGACTTAAATCCTATTGAGCCATCAAGCTCCAAAGAAGGACTGTAGCTCAAGTTCTTTGGACATTATAATTTGCTTTGTGCTAGAGCCTTGAGAACTATAGTAAATCATGCTTCTATAGGCAAATACTGACTTAGATTTTTTCCCAAAGAAGAAATTAAGTGCCCATGTGGACTCTACCCTATTGAAACAAGACGACACATACTTCATGAGTGCAGAAGATACAACAACTATTGGAATCCAAGAAGGGACACAATGGCTCATTTTACTCTCTTCCTAGAGTTCAACAGTAGTGCTTTCTCATTACTTAGTCGATTTGCACTTCACTTTCTTTTAGTTAGTTTTACCCTTTTCATTCTCTTTTCCTTTTCTTTTCCTTTCTCTTTTGTGTTTCATGTTGTGTGCATCTTAATGTATGTAGTTACAAAAGTAGCTACCACAGCCTGCCCTCGCGCCCTGTGTAATAAAATGATGATTTAAAAAAAAACCAACTATGACTAAGAAGATCACTTCTAATAACATCTCTTAGAAGAGTCAGCAGTCTATGAGAACACTAGGTAGCAGTGCAAGGGTCGAGAGTCATGGAGTAGACTGGGCCATGGACAAAAAGAAGACACA
>Ga0157364_1000920_pt1 | contig 23096 bp, 12 predicted proteins | sample AttsexASBM2_FD_111476 | JGI IMG/M metagenome (GOLD analysis project Ga0157364, IMG submission 111476) | Fungus gardens microbial communities from leaf cutter ant in Ribeirão Preto, State of São Paulo, Brazil - Atta sexdens ASBM2 | ecosystem: Host-associated > Fungi > Mycelium > Unclassified ...
TATGAAACTCAAAGCAATATAAACTGAATATTATTAGCAGATGTTTAACCTCTCTGAAACCGCCAAAATCAGCTGTCACTATGAATCATTCACAACAGCTGGAGCCATCTTTAGGGAAACGGACCGAACTAATTTGTACTCCCAATAACTTATATATAGAGAGTACAAATAAGTTTCCGCCGTTTGCAAGACGGCGCTACTAATAAACTATAGTTAAAATTGTTTGATGTAAAACGACATATCGTAAGATCATTGGCAACACTATAACCTTGAAATATTAACAATTTTGTATCAGCATCATATATTTTTTTTTGTACGAAAATATCGAGTTTTGAGCCGAATAAGCGTCATTTGCGGGAACTTTTGATTTACTTCTTTAATTTGGAGAAATCTGCAGCTGAGGCTCATAGATTGCTTGTAGAAGCATATGGTGATGCTGCCTTAAGTGAGAGAAGTTGTCGTGAGTGATTTTAAAAGTTTAAGAACGGTGAATTTGACGTCGAAGACAAAGAACGTAGCGGAAGGCCGAAAGTGAAGACGCGAAAGCATTATTGGATGAAGATTCGCCAAACGCAAAAAGAACTTGCACTTACATTAGGAGTCAACAAACAATTTCCTATCGTTTGATATCATTGGGAATGATTCAAAAGCAAGGGAATTGGGTTCCATATGAACTAAAGCCGAGAAACGTTGAACGCCGATTTTTCACATGTGAATTGCTGCTTGCCAGGCATAAACGAAAGGGTTTTTTACATCGTATAATCACTGGTGATGAAAAATGAATCCACTACGATAATCCAAAGAAGAAGAAATCATGGGGACCACCTGGCCATGCTTCAACATCGACAGCCAAGCCGAATATTCATGGAAAAAAACTCATATTGTGTATTTGGTGGGATCAGCTTGGTATCGTGTATGAGTTGCTCAAACCGAATGAGACCATTACTGGGCTCTCTACCGAACACAATTGATGAGATTAAGTCGAACACTCAAGGAAAAACGCGCCCACTACTACTCCAGGCATGATAAAATTATCCTGCATGATAATGCTCGACCACATGTTGCGGCGCCGGTCAAAACCTACTTAGAAACACTCAAACGGGAAGTTCTACCCCACCCGCCGTATTCTCCAGACATTGCTCCTTCCGACTACCACTTGTTCCGATCGATGACGCATGACCTGTCTGAGCAGCACTTCACATCATATGAAGACATCAAAAATTGTATCGATGATTGGATAGCCTCAAAAGATGAAGCGTTCTTCCGACGCAGTATTCACATGCTATCAGAAAGATGGGAAAAAGTAGTGGCTAGCGATGGTCATTATTTTGAATAAAATATTATGTACCGTAAAATATTATGTATGTAAAATATTATGTATCTTTCACAATAAATGCTTAATTTTTGATTAAAAACGGCGGAAACTTATTTGTACTCCCAATAGTTATATCGTTTTGTGTTATATCACATATGAATAAAAAAATTAAAAATTTAATTTACTTAATAATCTATATTGTAGTTATTTAATCTCATTTTAAGAAAAATTAGGATATTTTGATCTAAAAAATAATTTTTTTCAAAATTAACTTTTTTTTTAACTTAAGTTAATTCAATATTGACTTAACTTATATTAAGTTAAGTTTTTATTCCTTTAACTTTTAACTTAGCTTTATTAATTTTGTAAAGCCAACTTAACTTTAACTTATTCATAACAATTAAAAAAAAATTACTCAATCCTGATTGTAAAATTCTTCAATATAATAGGCATTATATATTTAGATCTATAAGGAAGCAAAAACAAGAATCAATCGTATTGAAATATTTTACAACATTTGTATTTATTTATTATTTTTGTTATTTGAGTAATGCAAAGGTACGGAATGATTTTGTATAAATTTGTGTCATTGCGGGAATAATGAAGCGTTGAACACCGATTGCGAATTGTTATCTGGTCATGGCCACGCAGTGCCGGCGATTGCCACTTTATCAGGTGATCGTACTCTGATATAAATAAACTTAAACGCTGGCACATCTTTCGTCGGATGCATTTTAGTAATTGAGCCTAGTAAATTCATATTTTATGAATTTTCTGATTATTAACGAATTTTTCATTGACGAACATTGCGTCTTGTAGTACGTTTCTTGTTAGCTCTGCAAAATTAGAGGCGCGTTTACTTCAGCTGCTAAAAACTGGCGTGTCTCTTTCGATATAACTAAAGTTTCAAATTTAGAAGTGTTTAGAAATATTCTCTCTGGCGTTTGGAGAGATTCTCTTGATTCGCGTTGCATCAATTCGAAACGAAGAATCACGTGTATTTTTGTCGCGCTATGCATAATTCCAAAATGCTCCTGCCAGAGTTTCTAGCCAACGTCCATTATGTTTCGGAATAACTGTGAAATCACAAGGGATATATAAATCGTTTATAAAGAAAAAAAAAAAAAACACCTACGGAGATAGAGCTACAGATAGAAACGTACGTTAATAGCGTATCTGCGTACGAGAGACAGACGTCTCAACCAAGTGTCTGCGTCATTCGACGTAGAGCGTGACTCAGCGACAATAGCGTCGTCTTTTAAAGTGCGTTTTAACGAGCCAACGAGCGTTCCTTCCAGACGCCACGAATAAGAATAATGTATCTATAATTGCAACGTGTAATTGCGATAAATCCTGACAATGTGGATCGCGAGGTAGCTGACGAATAGAGAATATCAGAGCGACAATCTCCCAAGGAACATCAAGTCAATAGAAAGAAAATGACTTTATTTTATCATGAAAGTCACGATGATTTTTCGTTACAAAATTTGTCTGTTCATTAACATTAAGAATGAAAATAAAGTTATTATGATTTTTTGTTGACTTGTATGTATTCTTTGAGCTGCGGCGGCTGCTACTTATGACCCTCTTACCTCTTTACCGTTTCTTCCTGCCAAGAACGACTACCGCGCCGTGAGAGACCCCGCGGCCCCGCGGAGGCCGCGTACTCCGGTGAGGATTTCGGCGCGATCAGTTTGCATTTGCTAGCCGGTAGCCATCTAGCGCGAGAAGCGCACCCAAGAGACAGTACTCGAGACCTATACGTGTATCAAGTTCTTTCATCGTCATCATCGTTGTTCAGCATCGACCGCATCGGCTTCTCGTCTCCATTGATTCGCCGCTTTGTCAGGAGTCTATCCGCCGTTTTCATCCCCCTCCTTTCCACGGAAGTCATACCCGATAATCGATCCACCTGTTAAGCCGTCAATGAGAGCAGGAAGGTAGGCCTTGTCGACGCTCCTCTTCTTGTTCCTCGTAAATCGCTCGCGAATTTTTCTTCTCTTATATTTTTCTCAGTTCGAAATTCATTTATTCTTAATCAATCTTTAGTCTTCAGTTCATTTTAATGATTATATATCCGCGCGAGTAATTTTTATTTAATTCTTAGTTACACACGATTGGGTCATTCTATACATTTCTTTTCTTTGAAAAATTAGAATCATCTAGTAATTAGTTTAATATGCATATAAAATATATAATTTAATATGCATATATAACTTTTTTTTTATATAACACCCTTACAAATATTTTCTAAAGATATTAAAGTATATATGTAAAAATCACTTTATAATTTTTGTATATTTATTAAAGTGATGAAAATTATTCCGAATGATTTATGAATGACTTATCGATATATAGATGTAAAGAACTGGAAAATCATCGTGTGTATTAAAGATTAAAGTGGAGGAATATTCCTTTAGAAAGCAAAGCGTGTTTCTTAAGATGAACTTACCTTACAAAAGAAGATAAGAAGACTATTGTGATTACGTAATAAATGAAGTTTAAAGAAAATCTCATGTATCCGCTGTTGTCTTATCACTGAAAGATGCTTTTAATATCCTTCTTTGTTAAATTACCAGAATTGTACCACACAGAATGCAGAATTTCTAATAATTTATTAAAGCGTAAACAATCTAAGAAAAAAATGCATCATGCGTAGGCTTTAGAGATACATTTGGTTTACGGAAATATTTATTACATTATTTTATTATTTATACATTATTTTAATACATTATTTTAAATTAGCAGAAATATGTTTTTTAAAGGGCAAATTATTAAAAAGTTTATGAAAAAAAAAAATTTAATCAATCTTCTTATCTACTATTCTAAATGATAACACAACAAAATTAACCTGCACTTATTATTAGACGTCTATAAATGATAACGCAATAAAATTGCGTTATCATTTATAGATGTCTATTTATGTTATTGTATTTACTTTTAGTCTTTTAGCTTATATAGTTCAATTTCTTTTTCTGTAATTTTGCAATACCTCTTTAAATTATAATAAATTGTGTTGAATGATCGAGTTATGCTCGAAAACAAAGCTATTATGTGTAAATTTTATAATGTATGCGGATGCTTCTAAATCGCTGATTCACTACAATTACATGATTAAACTCCTTCGGTCTCGTAATATTAGACATTCCTCTACGAGAAACCGAACGGTATTGCATAGTGAGAGTATTAAAGAAGTATTTGCTGTAAAACACGACATATTATAAAAAAGATCTATGAGTATCACACATTCCGAATTATCTCTTCATTGCAGAAAATCATTTTAGATTTAAATACGGGGTTAACAATAGAAGTCGTAGCGATCGTAGGATTTCAAATCGTAGAAAATTGATCATAGTCGATGTTTCGTCTCATATTCGATCATAATTGATTAATTTTCTATGACTTAATACTCTACGACTTTTATTGTAGATTAAGCGTTAAAGATTGAAAATTGAATCAGTCCTGCAAGAGAGGAGAGTATTTGACTGTGATTGATCAATTCTCACAAGTACAATCACTTACAACTACGTTTAAGCGATTGTAGAATACATCAGAACATTCTTTACATCAGAATCTTTACATCTTTACGTAGACTGTTATGTTTACTCTCACGAAAGTAGACACGTGGATTTTGTCTCGCATAAAAGTCGGGAATGAAAAAAAATTATATTTTACCGACATAAATATACGGGAAATATAAATGGATTGTTTGACAATTGTAACGATTATTATTTGGAACGATTATTTAAGTTTATAATAATTGCGCAATTTTTGAGAGATGTTATAATTGTTTTTAGGACAAGATGGAGGAGGAAGATATAAGGACGGCAGTGGAACTGTACATTTATGACCTTACCAAAGGAATGGCCGCAATGATGTCGCAGATACTCATTGGTAAGCATATGAGGAATTGATGATACTATTAACAGTTACTTAAATATATCGCTTTTATTTATTTTTTTACTTGATTCTTTTTGGAATAATTTATTATAACGAAGATAAACATATAATTAATTAAATGATAGAAGATTCCGAAAATGTAAATACTTATTTATTCTATTATGAGCCGATTTTTTTTTACTGTTAAAATGTTTATTTTATATTTATTAAATTAAACAAAATTAGTTTAATTTAGTAAATAAAAAGAGAGCGAAAAGCTTTTTCCTATAAAAAATCGCCATTGACTTAAAGAATCGAGCCCTGCGTCATGTAAATATATCTCCATGTATTGTTGATCAACGATTGTTCATAATATTTATCAAAACAAAATATTGTTTTCATCGTTGTTTTCATCAGATGCAATTTTAAGCTCCATTATCCTTGAGCCGAAATGTTATTTAAAGAGATATATAATGTGACGGAAAACATATTTCTTTATTATGCATCGTGAAAACAGCGATTGCAGTTCTTCTTTATTTGCAAATAATAGACAAAGTGAAAGAATTAAGTATATCATATAACATTGAATTGACACATACATTAGTAAAATTCTCATTGAGAGATCCTTTTATTCAGAGAATATAGCTCTGAATAATAGAGGATCATTTTTATACGCGATTCCAGTTTATTGAAAAAAGCTGATGTTATCAATTGATTTCTTGACTCATTTTCTTCGATTCTGCCAGTCATGCATGCTTGTAATCCGCGGATTGTCATTATTGCTTTACTCGTTGTATTTATTCCTTTCAACGTTGCCAGATAGTACAGATTTCGGATTAAATGCGATTCAAATATATAAACAGTCGTCGAGAATTGGTGACACTTTAGGCAACGATGACTCAGAGAGCGGCAATGGTGTCGCATCGATCAGCTTCATGACGGTTTAATGGTCGATGTGCTCCACTGAGACGCAATGGGATATGCGCTGAAGTGCGTAAAAATAAAATGAAATTGATGCACGAAAATAAAGTTGAAAAAGAACGTTAGAAAAATATATATATGTAAATATATATAATGATATAAATATATCTAATGATATATGATATCTAACAAAAAGTTCTCGGATTGTGCAGCAATAAAAAATACGGATATTTCAAATAATAAATTGTTATTTTTTCTTTCAAAATAATTCCTTATGATCCTTACTACATCAATACACTTCACACATTTGATAAAAACCTAAAAACTTGTTTTAATGTCCATAGTTGGAAAGCTATATTCAGAGCCACATTCCTTTGAATATCCTTCTTATTTATATCTTGTTTATAACTTATTTATATCTTTCTTGATGTTTTTAAATTTTATATCAAAGATGTGAAGTATTGATATTATATAGAGTATTACTTTGAAAGATATTCAAACAGAACATAACAAGTCATTATAATAACAAAATGATGTCAAAATGACTCTAAATAAATATTATTTACGATTCATTTTAACGTCATTTTAACTTGTTGGTTTTCTGCTTGAGTAAAATATAACATTTTATTGTCTGAAGTGTTGTTCTTATTGCTGCAGTCCGAGAACTTTATTGTCAGACTATGTATGTACATTAATTTATTTGCGATGTAGATGCCAGCTAATTTTTGGGATCTAGAAATGAATGATTCGAAAGACGAAGTGCAATTCGTAGGTGAAGAAGTATAAACACGCGCGGCATGCGCGGCGATAATTTAAGAGAATCGCAGGTGCAGACCAATACGGAAACAGTTGGAAAGGGTGCCCCATAATGCGTATGGAATTCTGTGCGAATGGCGTAAAGTGCGGACTGTGTGTGCCACGTGTCCGAGCTACGTATTCTCGCACTCTCAGGCGTCTATTTTCGAGTGCGTCGAGGGCAGCGTTCGTTCCAATGCTCTGAGAACATTTCGATCCGCATAAGTTGGCAGTCGCTCCAGACCGAGCGAGTGCCGAGTCCAGACCTCGAAAACGTGCGGGATTATATTGCGGATAAGTTGAATATAATGACGTAGAAGAATTATGAGTCTCCCGAAAAATATCTTCCGGATTTCCGATTATAAGGATTTGTAACTTCCAGTCGAATTAATGTTGTGTATAATTGTCATTTAATTATTCGATAATTATTTCTAAGTCTAATTTCAAAAAGTCTTAACATTTAGAGAAGCTATTTTTTTTTAATTTTACAATTTTTCTTTAAATAAGATTTGTTTTAATTTATTATGTTTTGATTGTATTTCTTGTCTCTCAAAATATGACACTGTTTCGGTGCCACTATAATGGCTTTCTCGGTCTATAAAGATTTAATAACTGTTCTTGTTATAATGTAATTATACCCTTTAAGACACTAGAAAACTTTGTACGTAAGTTACGTAAATTTATGCTCTAATAAATGTATTTCGTTGCATCTATGGAATCAAAAGACCGACAGTCGCCTCCCATCTTTGAATTCGTCGTAACCGTCTTGCACCGCTCTGGAAGTAATTATAACGGCCAGGTTATTTCTTGCGAGGTCGACATCACTGGGAGGCCCCGAGAGGCGCAATGAGAAAGCCACGAAACGATGCGTGTACGCGGATGTACTTAGCTATTTCCGCGGTGCAGAACTGGGTCAAAGGAGACACATACAGGTCCGCAAGCTCGAGCTTTATCCGGGCTCGTGTGAGCTTTGCGTTTCGCACTCCGATCTAGCCAACGAATTTACGCGAGGACAAGCCGCAATTATGATCATCTCTGTCGGACCTTGAACAAATATCACGAGCCTGAGTTTAAGCCTGTCTCGAGGTTGCTTCGTTGGATCATGCCGGAGATGTAAATAGAATTAGATTTTCATCTAATTCTGAATTCTTTCTAGATCTGAAAATTTGGAACCAGCTATAATCTTTCGCTAAAATAAGGAATCTTTAGAATTCTCTTCTTCCAAGGAATATTTGCTGAGAGACGGCTTGCATTGTTAAAATTAAACTTATCTCTACTGATAGACATTTATCGTATGATTATTTATTATTATATCGCGTAAAATGATTAATTATTAAATAATTTTTTTATTTTATATCGACAAATAAAGGCGCTAAAATTATATATACACATATATCTGCCAATATGCATAACTTATTAAATATTATTTTATGCGACTATCGCATTCTGTTTGTCATTAAAACAAGCGGTCGTTAATCTCCAACTTTTGCTCGCAGGTCGCCAAGTGGATGGAATATGGCACACGGCGATAGTCGCATACGGAAGAGAGTACTTCTTCGGCCCCGCTGGCATCCAGAGTATCCGACCCGTGAGTATCCTCCGCCACTGGCGGATCTGATTATCTCGATTGGGATGCGATCGAGCGTTTAGTAGCGCTGTCTGCATCACGGCGACGCTGGCGAAACGCTAAAATACAACGCGGGGTTTTCGTTCAGTTACGCAGGTGGTTCCCGTCGCGCAGTACTCGATACTCCACCCGAGTGCTTTCTTTCATCTTCGTGAGTATCTCCGCGATTTAGAAACATCAATTGCGACTCTCAGCTAATATCAACAACCTATTAGTAAGCACCGCGTTCTCTGCCGCCGAGCTCTCGGCAGCGAGATTTCTGTTAGCTAAATAAATATCAGATCCATTCTCCTAATACCGCTCCTATGCGTCAATATTTCTCTCTTTTCATTTACATGTTGCCGCAACAATATTAACAATCTCAGTCATCATGTAACTTTTTCTTCGGGGCAGAAATGTGAAAATTTTTTGTATGTACGTGTACGCACGTAAAAACATTTTTCACGTTTCCACACGTAAAGAAAAAATTATATGATCGATCTAAAAACATAGAGCATGAATTGTTTCATCCAAATGTAAAATTAATCGACAAAAAAGAGAAAGATAGGACACCAGACAGCCAGTCTCTCTATTTCCTTCTATTCAACCAATTACAATATCTCAGAAAGAGAAGAGTATTGGCCGTCACACTTTCTCTCCCTCTCCCTCTCTTTTTCTCTCTTATTTTGTTGATACATTACTTAGAGTGTGGTCACTTGATGCTTCGAAGCATTTTTTAATTGGTCAATTAATAAAATTCTTTCTTCTGATGATCAATCAAAAGTAATCTTAGATACAGATGTAGTCCACAACTCTATGTCTTTGCTCTAGTCAGGCACCAGTCGATGGGATCATCGCGCAACGATGTCGCTGGGATAAGTGCAATATAAATAACCCGGGGCCGTGTTATCAAGCTGAAAGAATTAATGATTCCTACCGCTTCCCGTCGCACTTGATACACCTATGCCGATGCATGCGTATAACCCGAAGTCGCGACCGATCATCAAAAGACTTAATCGCAGAGCGACTATCGCTCTGCGACGAAGTCATTCGGCGGGCCATACGATACGCTAGATACAAGCGGGAACTAAATTTGGTGTGCTTCAATCCGAAAATAATCCCCGCTGCACGCATACGCACGCACGCGTATACACGTTCACGCATATATCCGCTTCCTCTCTCTTTCTCTCTCGCGACTACTCTCTTTCCTGCCTTATGCTCCACACGTTCAGACTCGATGTAAGGCAAAGGTAAGATGAGTCCGTATGTGCTTACATTCTCGTATATGATAAAATATTCCCCAATAATTTCAATGTGGTTGTTTCCTAATCTCACCGCAGTCATGTAAATAGTCCACCCTTTGGCGCACGTTCAGATTCCCACCCCGAGTGCTGCCCAGGTATATCATTTTCTTGTTTAATATTCGGGGAATAACAAAAATAAAATGACACCTAGATGAGAATCTGAACATAGTCTTGCTTGATTAAATAGTGAAATTACCTTAAAATAATTCTTCCCTGCATTACTTGAGCTCAGACGAAGCATTTTTATGGTTTTTTCATGTGTTTGAAAGTATACAGAACGAGACCGGCGATAAAAATCACTCGAGATTAAAATATAGCAGAGAAAGATTCTGTTTGAGTAACTTGAGTGAACTTTTCTTGATAGTTGAAGAGTTGATTCTTGAAGAAGAGTACCAAGTTTATAAGTCTATAAGTCTCGAGATATGATTTAAACCTTCTCTCTTGCGTGTCTCTTAAACTGCTCGTTTTTTCGTAATATTGAATATGCGAATAGCTTTCAAGTTTTCTGATACAAGAATTTCCTTGTTTTTTAACAAAATACGAAGCTATATTTAGTATCCTGTGCAATTTCTTTTAGTGGCATCTGAAAGAACCTGTTATTTCTGAAATCGTATTATAATTATATTATAAAATTATAATATCTTCTTCTGATTCCGTTATGATTCCTCTGAAGCGGTATCAAGCAGTCGCGGAAGTAATAATCGTGACACCGACGCGCATCTAAAAGCAATGCGATGAAATCATTACGATAATACTTTATTATGCTGCACGCCAACGAAAATATGCACGTGACGCGCATAATTGTAATGCGCGTCGCTCTATGACACCTAGATCTGTATAACTGATTCATTTTCACCTACGAAATCCTCTCGTGAAACTCGATAACCAATAACTAGATGCTCCGATTTTATTAACAATATTTCTATTCAAGATTTTTATGAATATCTATTTTTCCAACAATTCTATAATTAATTTAAATTCAATCATCATAGATCGAGATAATCAATAATTGTTTACGAGTCAATTACAAACCAATTACTAGCAATTTCCTCATTTATTGCCTATCTAATTACAGTACAAATTATAAACATGGTCATCTCTCTTCATATTTATATCTTCTATTCCTTTTTGCACATTAATTTTGTTTGCCAGAAATCACGATTTATATAACGAATAGTCATCTTTCTATCATCAAGATAGCTTCTCGTTTCGTCATCCGTAATGCATATTGGCAATCGCTTGCAATTGGCCTTTGAGACATAGGGTGCGATTTACTTAATAAGTACTGAGCAAATGCTTCATTGATCAATCAAAAGAACGAATTTTACGAATTGACCAATCAAAGAATACTTCAAAGCATTTGTAGGATGAAATAGAACCCAAAAATACATCAAGAGAAAGTCAAAAGAAATCAAAGTGATTTTATTTTAACATTAAGAAAATCAAAATGATGATTTTTAGTCACAAAATTTGACTGTTTTATTGACACATAAATAAAGTCATTTTGATTTTTTGTTGACTTTTGTATTCCTTGGGAGTGCTCTTTTTCCGGGCTTCATCAATCGATTATGTTTATTGACATCTACATTACTTCATCTACATTATTCTAGAATTGGAAAGAGATGAGAAACAAATTGAATCTCGCTGAGTTAATCGTGAGTTGTGAAACTGGAAAACTAACTCCTTGTCCGACAAATATTGTTTAGAAAAACTTCTGAATTGTTTCTTCCTCAGCGAGTATCTCTTTTTTCTGAACGGTATCTTCAGCCAGCGATTTCAGGAGCGCAAATCTCATTTTGCGCGCGCGCCACGCATTCATTCTTCAACGTTGGCGTCTCGTTCGTCGTGGCGTTCTCCAAGCATCGGCAGTTCGCGTGCGAACCGTTTCCCGCTCTCAGGAGTGCTCTCGAAAAGAGTGAGGAAGAATAGGCCTACGACGGTTTTTTTCATTCCATTTTTACCTATTTTGTTTTACTGCTTTTTGGATTCGTAAGTGCTCTCGTGAACACGGACGCGTTTCCGGTTTCGTTCCGCAACCACCAGAAGCGAAGATCTCGTGGTATTGAGTGCTGCTGAGAAAGAAAGAAAGAGAGAGAAAGAGGATAAGTGCAATTTTAGGATACAGAAGATGAAAGAATAGACTATCGGAGATTATACAATTTTGTGAGATAATGCAGTTTTATAAATGTTTCTTAATAGAAAGTTACGGATATATTGTAAAAATATCAAATAATGTCCGTGATACGTTTATACGTTTAGTTTTTAACTTCTCAAGAGAGTTTGGTTGGAGAACCCTTAAATCTAATAACTAACTAATACTGAAAGATAATAATTAATTGGTTACTTTAAAAGCACTTTTGTTTATTTATTAAAAACACTATTGTTCAGTACTTTTTTTTAGTAATTCAAATAAATAATTAATTATTGTCTTTCAGTACTAAATTGACTATAATATTAAATTGACCAGTATTAGATTAAAGAAATTTTTAGTCATCGATTTAGTGTACTGACATTGGATAACATTTCCGATTTCTGAATGATAATTTTTATTCTGTTAATTTCTATTCTCATATCTTAGCTTCAAGAGCGATAGAGATTCCTCGTCTTATTTTTACCTTAACTTTCCTAATTAATCCCTCCATTCTCATTGAGGACATTTCATAATTTAATGCAAACTAATTAAATTTTCTTATTTATTCGATGCTAATCTTGCTTCCACGTTTCCATGAAATGTATCATGTAGATTCCATTATTTTTTAGACTTAAGAATTTGCACGATCGACACGTTCTCGCATTAATCCTTGAGAGATCCAACCCTTGAAGCGCATAATAAACGCTTTCTTCCCATTTTGTCTCTCTTCGCTCTTCACTTCCGCCGGGCCACGTCTTTCTTTTGCGTTCTAGAAGAGGTCGCGGCTCCAACGCATACCACGAGTGTCTATTTTCGGCGGTTTCTCGCAGAGAAGCGCGAGATTTGTCGTAGTTCTAAAATTACGCGGCCACTAATGCCAGGAGGAGGCGGGTGTTCTCTATCTTTCTCATTCTCTCTCTTTTACTCTCGTTCTCTCTCACTTTTCTCTTCTGTCTCTCTGGCGAACGAAACCGGCTGCTGGATCAGCGCAGCTGCCGCGAAATTGACATTGACGGCACGGCGCGATTTTCCCGGACGCGATTTTAACGCGACCGCTCGACGCATTTCGTGTTTCAGGGCGGCACGGAGTTACGGGATCCGCAAAGAGTTGAGAAGCTCGGCGAGACTTACCTGCCCTACTCGGTTTTCCTGGAGTACATAAACGGTTTAGGGACCTCCACGTTTGCGTGAGTATCATCGGCTGATGCGTGCATGCTGAGATGTGTGTGTTTGTGTCGAGAACTGCTTCGGTCGCTTTTCTCTTCTATATCTTCATTTTGTACTTAAAACTGTGAGAAGGCAAATTATGTGCTCGTATGTTGATTACTAAATTACTTTAAACTTTAAATTACTTTATTCATTTTCGTTTATTTTACTCTTTACTTTTCAAAGCGTGACCATTTTTAACTTGAGTTACGTCTCTTCTCCTTCGTAAATTTATTTGTTAATTCATTGAAGGAATCGCGTGTCGCTTCTACAATCATCTTCCATAAAGAATTTCATTTTTTTGCGTAAGATTTATTTATTCAAATCTAAGAAAATTATTCGATTTTTTTTTTAAATTATATATTCGATTTTCTGTTGTTTTGTTATTTTATTTTTTTATTGTTTGGTCTTATTATTTAATAATTTAGTTTGTCTTCGATTCCTGAAAATTAATTGGTTTTTGTAGAATAAACTCTTTTCTTTCAGACCGGGCACGTACAATCTTTTCAAGCATAACTGTAATTCCTTCACCGAGGAGGTTAGTAACTTCCTAGTGGGCAAGGGCATTCCCAAGTACATCCTTGATCTACCAGAAGAAATATTACAAACGTACGTCTTATTAATCGTCACGACTATTTAATCTTACATTTATTATAGAAAAATGTATAAGATACCTGTTTACTTTATTTCGAAGCGATGTTTTAATATGAGTTATATTTTCAGTCCTATCGGACAGGCTTTAATTCCGTTGGTAGAAACATTAAGCAGTAGCTCAAGTGCTGGATTCACGGTAGGCCAGAGATTCGTTGAGCCGAGAATCCAGAGGGAAACTTCACCGGAATATCAACTCCTAAATACAGCTATCGAAGAAGCAAGGTATTGGTAATTTTAACGCGTGATTATCATTTAAGTTTTTATAAATATTTTACTAAACTATCGAACATATTTGCAGATTGAATTCAATCGCGTTAGAGGAACGGAGGAACGTCATTAACGAGAAATTAGCGAAGAAAGACCGAAAGAAGAAAAAGAAGAAAAAGGAGAAAAAAGATAAGAGCAGCAAGGAGGCCACCAGCAGCGACAGCAATAGTACCGGACCGAGCAATTGCTGTGCAGATATGGCGGAGAACGAAAGTATGTAGAATTTTATATAAATTAAAAACAATTGTAATAATAAAAAATAATAAAAACTCTTAAAATTTGGAAAATAATTTTTATATCTATTATTTATTAGGTGCAGTCGGCGAAACACTGCAGGCGGCCAATGAAGAAAACGCACCCGCGGAGATGCTGCCGTCCGAGCGAGTGATGCAGATGGAGGAGGATGAGAAGCGTGAACAAGAAGAGAAAAAACGCTATCGAGATCCACCGATAGTTTTCAAAGACTTGGTGGATATACAAACGGAGTACGAAGGCTTGGTAAGCGCTCTCAAAGGGAAATTGAACGATGAGGAACAAACTTGTTTGGATGAGCTACGGCAATATGTCTTGGAAGACGAGGGCTCCTGGGCTTTAGGCGACAACTTTCTGAACTTCGTTGGTGAGTTACTGAAATAACACAAGCTCTCTCTTTGAAAATGTGTCTGATTTATTCGATTAAATTTTAAACTTACTATAATATATATTAGAACATATAAAAATAGACTTTTAAGTAGAGATTTAAAAGCACAGAATACTGTGTTAAATTCAATTCAATTAAATGGATTTTAGGTCGAGTTCTTTACGATAAATCATTAGATAGTGATGTGCGAGTAAAACTGTTGAACGTGCTGTCCGTTGCTGCACTGAAAGATGATGTGATTCTGTTGTTGCATCAAGATAGGCGAGAACACATCATCATGACATATGCCTTCGATATCGATCGGCATCCTCTGGAGGAGCAACTTCCACTTGCACAGTTTGTAAGTACAAACGAAATTATTACAGTAAAACTAAAATTATTTTTGATTCGTATATTTCCTGACTTTTTATAGTGGACATTAATGGAAATTAATGGAAATTTCTAATATTTACATTTACTTTTCTGAAAACCTTAAACGTCAATAATTGTTTCAAACAGTTGGCAAATATGTTCGAGAATCTCAGCAGCTCGGAATGGTTACTCTACATATCGGAGTGGCAGCATCAGGATCAGAACGTTAGTAGCAATATCAGCAACATAAGGGTGACGACAAAGGTTGCAGTGCACTCATTACTCTCAAACTCGGAAGACCTGCAGATCCGCGGTGCAGCTATTATCCACAACCTTGCTTGCAAGGAGGTAAAAACTGTGGTCTGTATCCTTCCGTCCAATTAACATTCTCATCTTTCGCCGATTGCTTTCACTTTCATAACTTATTGCTACAAGCGTGTCGCATATCGAAGGAACATAATTATCTTATTAAAGATTATAATTCCACAGTTATTTAATTTTAAGCTACAGATATTTCTTTACATCATGTAGTAGACCTCTGTGTTATAAATTTTACTTATTTTATGAGTTTGAAACAGGACTGTAAAAGAAGAGATATGAATCGGAATTGTTTAATATTAAAGCGCGATCCTTCGATGCGCGATATCATTTGTTTCCGCTTTTCGGAATGCGTGCTTGCCGATATCACAAGAGAACAAGCTCGCACTGTGTCCTAGGAAAGAAGTGCTGCCTTTATTATATGTAATAGAAAAAAAAGAAATATTTGCTCTATAAATTGCTGATAATGCTAAACAACGCGACCGTCGACATGGACATCTCGCCTGGTAACCCGATTTCGAACGAGCAACGAAAAGAACATAAAAGAGAACATTCATATTTGCCATTAATAAAAAAGGACGGCTCAATTAAAGGATACACGACTCATTCGATGCTCGTTTGCATGCGCACACTGAAGCTCTCTAATCGCGCGGATAGCGCTGCGTGTGACGGATATCTTTCCAGAAATCGGATACTGTTTTTTCAGAAAATGAACAAAAGCAAAAATCTGCGGCGACTTTTACCGAAAGGCAGCATTTCTAAGGTACTTATCCAAATCCATGTTAGATCGAACCGTGCGCTGCGGTAAGTCGTCAATTCTTATCGGTATCTTGCGTGCAACTGAATACACACGCGTAATATGCAACGCGATGTGCGCGACAACTGTGATTACCATAATTTTTCAAGTGAGTGTTTGATAATATCTCGTACACGTAACGATTACTAAAATTACAGAAAATTACAGATAATTCACATAACAACGGTGCTTCCAAATTTAATTCTAAATCTATAATTACACAAATACATTATATTTCGTAAAAAAATTGTATATAATTGTTTTTTGTGATTACTATGGAAAAATACATTAATAATAAAAAAATAAATTAATTTGATTAAACTAATTTTGAGATGGACGTAGAACGTCCATTTCAAATTTTTGCTGTAATTTATATAGCAACTTGACAATTGTTTACTTAACATTGCGTCGTGCAGTCATATTTTCAAATATTTTTTTTTTCATTCGCAAGAGAGTGAGATATGACGTGATTTCTAAATACCTTTACGTAATGTATGAACTGTAGGTGTTTGACGACGTCGCAGTGGAACTGACGATGGCGTTACTGCAATACTTCAACGGCAGTCCCGCGGAGGAGCAGCTGTATACGTGCATGAAGTCACTGGCGCGTTTCACGCAGATCAGCGGCCAAGAAGTGCCGCAGCTCATACAGATGATTGGACCCGAGCCGAATAAATTCAGGGGTACTTCCCAGAGAATCGACGAGCAGATCGAACAAGTTAACCAGAAGCTGCGTTAAAGATCCGTCGATCGTCTGCGAAAATGTCGTATTCCATAAGTGCGAGATAAAACCGGATACGCTTCCGCTATGTTTAAAATGGATTTTTACTTAGAGATTTTATCGAGTCACATTTATTATTATTATTATTATTATTATTATTATTATTATTATTATTATTATTTATGAAGATTATTGTTGTCATTTTAATATATTATTATATATGTATATTACTATTACTAGTAGGTGCCGCAGCGTTTCTTCAACTTCACTTTACACTTTTTTATTCGATATCTTTTTTTGTAGATAATTAAAGCTAGCGACACTTTACCGTTCTACGCGGATCGATGAAAGATAGGAATAAAACGCATAAACGCGCGTGGCACGATGACGCGTCATGTGTGCGACTAAAAATCTCCCGATTAAAAAAAATCTCTGTCCGTTAGAAAATTTCCGCACGACGAAATCACCAAATTAGCTGTATCGAATAGCATGTCGTAAGCGTTTATGCACATCACACTCTACCAATTATACGTCCGTCGACGCTTTGCGAAGACGCAATAAAATTTTGGCAACAAAGATAACTTTCCCAATAACATTGACTATTTTCCTCATCGATTTCAAGAAATGCGCATTAGAAAATAAAAGAAGTAGGAGTCTCATGGATTATACGCAGTATTAGCCTATCACGTATCTTACATCATATTAAGAATTAGAAATAGAACAAGTAGCAGTAAAGTCAGCTGTTATTAATCCCTTGTCAAGGTTTCTGGCACCCGTTTGCATGGGTCTTTATCAAAATGTCAACAATGTGCATGACACAAAACCGTTGAGAATTAGTAGCGTAATTAAAGGGATTTCCTCACTGGTATTTTTACAACGAGATTTTAAAGACGTGGGGATGATAAGATCACGCAGCTGATGCAGAAGTATCAAGAGATCCGGCATTGAAACACGCTTGCGATCGCAAAGCCGCGAGAGCATAGTAGTCTCGCGTCTGATTAGTTTTTCGCTTGTATCTTGTCGACGCGACGTGAGTAAAATGCCCGACGGAAAGCCCCCGTCATTTTCGATTTTGAGACAGAAGCCACGCTTCACAATGGCAAAGTATCTGCCGATATTCGGCTGGTTACCGCATTATACTCGGTTGAAGGCCGTGTCAGACCTGATAGCGGGCATCACTCTGGGTATGACTATGATCCCTCAGAGTATGGCCTACGCGGTACTGGCTGAACGGATTCCACAGGTATCACAGTCATTTTTTTTGCTCCCTTTAAGATTATAAGTATAAATAAGCGAATATCTATTTAATGATAAACATAAATATAGTATTTTTTGTATATAGTATTTTTTTAATCTCAATCCGTAATCTCTGCACTTAAAAAAATGCACTCTTGAATTTTATTATCTTCTTAGATGTTAGATTGTTTTAAGATTTTTTTTATCTATATAATATTATTATATTTATTACTGATATGATGTGTCTCTCTATGTCTTTAAAAATATATCATATGACAAATAATACAAATACTTACAGTATGGTCTGTACTCTTGTTTTGTGGGTGGTTTCCTATACATTATCTTGGGAACTATCAAAGAGGTCTCGATTGGTCCGTCATCCTTAATGGCTCTTCTGACATTGCAGTACACGCGAAACATGCCGCAGGATTTTGTAATACTTTTGTGTTTTCTGGCTGGATGCATAGAACTTTTAATGGGCGTACTAAATCTAGGCTTGTATTCTAGAACTATCTAATCGACTAAATTTCAATTATCGTCGCTCACGTTTTTTTGTTATTATCATGTTCTATTGTATTGTTTATAAGTATATCAATATAAAATTCGACACGATTCTGCAGGATTTTTAGTGGACTTTATATCAGTTCCTGTCACATCGGGTTTTGTGTCAGCAGGAGCATTTATTATAATTATCGCTCAGATGCAGGGCCTTCTGGGATTGAAATATAAGTCGGAAAATATTGCAGACAATCTGTACAAATTATTTAAGAATATTAATAAGATTCGGCTTGCCGATTCCGCACTTGGAATTTTCAGCATCCTATTTCTCCTAATCTTTAGAGTGAGTGCCGGAATTATAAATGAACAATTTATAATAATTTTAGAAATATCATGTAGATTTTATCTTTAGAAATTGAAAGATATTGACTGTCCTTGTACGAGAAACAAAAGAGATTCCAGAAATGTAATAATAAAAAAAATACTTTGGTACTTCTCCATTGGTAGGAACGCTCTCATAGTGCTTATATCAGTCACAATAGCGTATCAATTCGAAGTGAATACAGGATCCATTCCATTTAGACTTTCAGGTATGGACCTTATTTGTAATTGTTATTAGTAGTCAATTCGTTGAATAAACGATAATAATGATTTTTTTTAATGATATAGCTAAAGTAAATAATAATCTATTCATAAGTTGAAATAAAAAATAATCTATTCAGTATAATAATATATAAAATTATTCAAATTTGATCATTTATAACTACTTTTAAAGCCATTATTCTCTTATTAATTAATTTGACACTAAGCAATTCCATTTAAAAATATATTATCGTGGAGAGTTACATGCATGTACACACAGGCATGTACAATATTTTTATCTTACAGGAAAAATCGAAGGCGGCCTCCCCAAAGTATCATTACCGCCATTCTCATCGCAAGTAGGAAATCAGACCTATACTTTTTTTGACATGTGCGCTCACTATGGATTAGGATTAGGGATACTTCCTGTTATATCCGTCTTGGCAAACATAGCGATAGCTAAAGCATTTGGTATCAATTTCTATAATTCTTTCCATAATTTCAATCTCGAGTCAGCAGATTGCTCTTGTATTATATAATTCATAATAAAATAAAATTAGACTTAATAAAATAACTTCATTATATTTAACAAAATCTGATTTCATTAATTGAAATTGAGCACCACTAACTAACAGTAGCACACACAACAATTATTAGTTACAATTTCCTACTCAGCAATATAACTATTATGTGTTATATAACTGTTATATCTTATATTACTAAGTGAAAATTATAACAAAATTATGTCAGTATTTGCTGTCAAATATATGTCTTCATTTCGAAAATTGAATATCCTCCTTATATGTTATTTGTATGCAAAATGAAGAAGGATCAATTGTTTGGGTAAAATATTAGGCATATCTTGAACAAATTAGAATACTTCATATTGAATATTTTACTAAGCGAGTAGATAAAATTTCGTAACAATTAATTGATCTTATAGCGTTAGGCACTTCCATTAACGCAACGCAAGAAATGTTGGCTCTCGGCCTCTCCAACATAGTAGGCAGTTTTGTGTCATCACTTCCAACTACTGGTGCGTTTACCCGAAGTGCAGTCAGCAGTGCCAGCGGAGTGCAAACGCCTATGGCTGGTCTATATTCCGGTAACAAAAAATTAAATAACATTAATTTAAATTTTCAAACGTCTTTATTTCTTTCATACGCAAGAAATACGAGATAAAGCTGAATAGGAGCCTGCCAAAAATTACTATTAGGTTGAAACATACAGAGAGAAAAAAATGCTGTTGATTCAATTAAAGTCTATATTACGGACATAAATTATTATTTTAATAATATAATCAAGGCCTTTATGTCAATAAAAACATACATGAATTAATCACTTATGTAGTGACAGCCCATAATATAGACTTTAATTGAATCAACAGCATTTTTTTCTCAGTATATGTTCGATTATATACTACTAATGTTAGGATTTATTAAATATTAGCATTTAACAACTAGCTTTGATTTGTAGCTAGGATAGCCAACTGTTCCGAATTTTGGAATATTCCAATTAATCAGCTCTTCATATAAAGACGTCCTAAAAGAATCGTTGGCAGGAAGCCATTTGTCTCGATTTATTATAATCCTATGCAGAACAAGTCGTTATGCTACCATAATGTCAAAATAATTCTAAAATGATCATTAAAAATCATTTTTCAATCATTTCCGATTCATTTTAATGTCATTTTGACGTTATCATTTTGACGTGACTTGTTATTCTCCTTGGAACACAAATGAATATAAAATTTAAATAACACGGAGATAGTTATTTATTTCAAAAAATATCCATTTATCTACTTTTTTTTTAACCAACCATGTATTTTCTTTACACCAATGATTGATTTGACCTCAAATTCCCTTCCTAAAAGTATTAAGACACAATTATAAAAAAATTAATAGTTTATGAAATATTTGATTTATATCAAAATGTGTCAGTAAAATATAAAATAACTGTTGCGATTTTTCGATAACTTTAATCTTAATACTTTTATATGCGGAGTAATCAGAGGATTCACTTTATATATAATTTCATTTTAAAAAATGGCGATATCATTTATATGACCTTAAAAAATTGATTTTTTTTTTAAATTAATTTTACCAATATTTGCATTCTTTAAGACTATATACAATTTTTATCTGAAACATTTTTCCATATTTTTCACATTTTCTGAGATATTCGACTTATTACGTTTGAAATGGACTATATTTATATGAAAAATGTTTTTGCAACATACACTGAAAAAGTCCCGAATTGATTGTGTTCCGATATTTTAAAGTTGATATTCCTGGCTGATCGAGAGTTGTCATCCTATTTGTAGCGTTTTTTATTTTTATTTTAATTCACCTAGTTGAACTTTAATTATTATTTCTTATTAAAAATTACTATATTTTATCATTATAATTTATTATTACTCAACACACCTAATATTTTGTGTATAATTAGAGAAATTTACGATTCTAATCTTGGCGCGATAGTGTGTATATATGTAACATGATAGCGAGGTATTGTATAATGATATGAGATACATGTGTGGCATAAATATAGAACAAAACAAAGATGTAACGAAAAAAATAATATATGACATTGCACTTTGCAGGTACTATGGTATTGCTGGCACTGAGCTTTTTAACATCATATTTTTATTACATTCCACGAGCGACATTAGCAGCTGTGCTGATATCCGCCGTGATATTCATGATCGATGTGAAAATCATAAAATTACTCTGGAAAGGAAGCAGTCAGTATTACATTTTCACGTGTACACAGATTAGACGAGAAGATAAAGCAATGTACTTACATACAATATACTTGTTTTCTTGCAGAAATGGATGCAATTGCAGCGATAGGAACTTTTGTTATCTCCATTTTTATCGGCATTGAAATCGGACTCCTTCTTGGTGTCCTTTTCAATCTGATCCTTTTTATTCGACTATCCGCGAGATTGACGCTTCAAATAGTCAATTGCAAAGTAAATAAAATTGCTATCATAAAATTTTGTCTTTTAGTATATTTTTATATATAGATAAAAAAAAAGAATAAATGTTTCTATTAGGTCGCAAATGTTTCGTTATTGAAAGAATGGTTCGATATAATTTATACGGTAGTAATACATAATACAAAGATACAAAGGTATAGTATCAAACAATGACTTTTTTTAGTTAAAAATTTCAGATGGGTATTTTTTTCTGTTTATAAGAAATATATACTCAAAATATCCTCCATAATTTTACACATTTGCCAGAATAATCTGATATTCATGTCATTATTTTAAATCTATTTGTGTCTATTATTTTAATAACAAAGCATTTGAGCTCTAAAGTTCATAGGAATATTTGTTTTTTTTTTCTTCTTTTTTCTAGAATCTATAATATAATATTATTTAATATTAAGTAATATTAGTATTTTAAGTAATATTCTTAGTAATTTTAAGTAATTTTCTCAATTATATTTATTCTAAGAATGCTTAAAATATGATTTAATATTAAATAATATTATGCGCCTATAGGGAAACCCCTTATGAATTTTTAAAATATATTTATAACTCGCCCTGTATACTTATATATATAAATATATATTTATATATAGTACACACACACATATATATATATATATATATATATATATATATGTGTGTACTATAGGGTGCGTCACCAAAATCCAAACAAATTTCAATTTAAATTTCTCGGCGTTCGAAAAAGCCTGATGCTTCTAAGATGCATTTCGAATTATCTTTATTGATATTATCCTTATTTGGTGAACAACAAGGACAAATGATGCATCATGCGTTTCATGCGAAATTCGAAACGCACTCTTAGTAAACAGTTATATTCTCAAAATGGCCGCGATGCTGAAACCAAGTACGGAGTATAA
>Ga0157364_1000921_pt1 | contig 23095 bp, 8 predicted proteins | sample AttsexASBM2_FD_111476 | JGI IMG/M metagenome (GOLD analysis project Ga0157364, IMG submission 111476) | Fungus gardens microbial communities from leaf cutter ant in Ribeirão Preto, State of São Paulo, Brazil - Atta sexdens ASBM2 | ecosystem: Host-associated > Fungi > Mycelium > Unclassified ...
AATATATATATATATATATATATATATATATATATATATATATATATATATATAAATATAATACGTATATAGTTAATAATAACTTAAATATATATAATTACTTAAATAATTATTTAAATATATATAATTACTTAAATGCTGAAGAATCTTGTGATATTGTCCATTTAACGAAAAATACAATTAGAGAGAGAAAGAGAGAGAGAGAGAGAGAGAGAATAAAAAAAATTATCTTAAAAAAGGATAAAAAAAGACGCTACGCACTGTATAGAAAAAGATTTTATATAAAAATGTAAGATTTGACATCAAGAACTGACGCCAAGTTAAATCCCATTTCTTTATATCATACAAATAAGTAATGAAATAAGTAATGAATATTAATCTAATAATATGTACAAAAGATTGATATCAACAACTGTGCCGTCAAGTTAAATTCTATTATCAAAAGTAAAATCCAAGTGATACTATCTTTATTATTTACATAATCCAAATGGTACTATCTTTAATTTTTATACAATGAAACCTATCTCATTGAAGGATCTTCCTATTCCAATTCCAATAGTTTAAATTCCTCTTAAATGAAATTATTATAACACAATTCATTCAAAGACATTTTCTCTTCCAACTAAGTGGTTATTTAACTCTCCTTCAAAACATTATCACAAAATTGCATTACCTTACTCAATTTAAGTGTTACCACAAAAAATTAAAAAATTAATCGTATAAAATGAAAAAATTTAATTTAAATAAAAAAATTTTTCATGTATTACATGTAATTTCAAAATAACGTTGGCGAATCTGATAGTCATGATGAATGAATAGATAGATGTGATGTGTATGATTAGAGGAAACTAATTTCAAGCGGGAAGGCATCAACGCCTACTGTATATATCATTTGTATAAAACAGTGCTGGGATATACTTGCACATTTCGGCCAATTTTCAGCTTTCTGCCCCTTACTTCACCAACCTGCACGAAGCTTAAATGTAGAAATACACGCCCACCACGGCCACAGCAAAGTCTGTATCGTATTGTTGCGTCACATTTTTGTATCGCATCTTAATGTCAAGATTTTGTTAGATTTCGTATAGTATTTTCGCATGTTCTAGAATTTTCCATTGTAATAGTTCTTGTCATTCTCGCGATCGAGGTTGAGGTCGAATTTTGATAAAGCGTTAAGTACATTGAGAAACCCATTTGAATCAATTAATTTCTTGTTTGAATATAGGGAACAAATCCTTGGTTGATTTAACTAAATGGGTTTCTCAGTGTACAATCGAATATCACTATGATCAGCTTGTTGCGATTAACTTCTTTTATTGTACCGTTCACAGAATTATTTGCTATCTTGCATGAATTCCCGCCGAAAGGAATCTCTATTCAATACGTATTGTCGAGAATGTAGTTTGGAGGAGTAATACCGCCTTAGTAACGCTCTGTATCACGTGACATAATATATAATATGATATATATATATATATATATATATATATATATATATAGCGGACACTAATCCTGGTCTAAAATTGAGTTGAAATATCCTGAGTCATTTTTTCTATAGTGCTTTATGAAGCAGTTATTATGGATTAAAGCTAATCTAATGGGCACCGTCTTTTAAACGAACGCACGTCCGTAAGCCGCGCGCTTAGTAGTGTGTCTTAGTGATACTTGCATCGAGATTTGATTTTTTTGCTCTTGAAAAATCGATTTTAAATTGATTTTTTATCTCTCGATTCTTTCGGAATTCTTTCGATCCAATTTTTCAGAAAATCATATTGACGATTCTCTATTTTTACAAAGCGTTAATTTTAAAAAGAAGGGCGAACGAAGCGATTGGACGCTAATTACCGAATCTAGAATTTTTGCCACTGCTCTAGCGCTGTGAGCTCAAGTTCTGTGTCATCTATATAGATCTATATAGACTTATATCTATATAAATATTATAAACTAGAGTCTCTATATAAGTCTCACGATCTTGTAAAAATTTTCATTGAATTTTGAAATAAAATAACGGAACCGATTATCAATGCTATTATATCTCCACTTTGAGTATCGTGAACGTGACGATTGGCGATAATCTGCGTAGAGTGAACCAAAGTGCCGTAGAGGGACTCTACGTAGTAAATAATCTAGAGGCGGATCCATAGACGTTGAAGATTCAATATGATCCTAAGTTGAATAGAGCTTGAGAGGTCATGAACCAATTAGAGGTATTAGCATCTTAAGCTATTGCTTGAGATTAAAGATTTGTTCGTGTCGCATACTCCAACATGCTCCTGCCATATATAGTATAGTATGCGCTAATAAGCGCATTGGAGTGAGTAAGAATTATGTTAGGAGCATGTTGGAGCACGCGAATAAACTTTAAGAATGGACTATGGATTCTGGCCTAAAGTCTTTCTCAGAATAGAGTCATTGTTAGACGCCATTTTATTTCAGATTGTCGTGACTCTTATATAGAGACTCTACAGTAAACACTAAGTTACATTATCTAATAAGAAAAACAAAACTGCTCATTCGCATCAATGATGCGCATACGCAGTTTTTATACTTATTATTAGTTTACGTTATGTACACTATAGATTTTCAGTATTTGCAGTTAATAACATTTTTTTACGTTTTCCTCTGTTTTTTCATATTCGACAACTGTAAATGTAACTGATTTTCAATATTCACAGTGAATTACGGAATACCGTTGTGTGCGAATGCAGTTACATATACGTCATATGTATCTGGTACAAGTTTAAATCATTTTAAATATTAAATTTTTAGAAGTTCTTGATATTATCTTTGTAAACTGTAGGAAGTAAAAAGCATCAATTGGCATTGTTTCAAAAAACATTGCCAATAAAGCGGCATCTAAATCCGATAAAGACTTGATTAATCAATATTTCGTTTCCTATGATGCAATATCAAAGTTGCATAATATTAGCATAATTAATTTACAAGTACCTCAACAATATAACAAATCAAAAAAGACCACCTGAAGTGAATGCATAAACCTATAATAATTCAACAAATTTTTCCAAAAGAAATTACATCTAAAAATGATCATGTTATCGATAATCCTGATTTTGAATTTTCGTCTGCAGATTGTTAAAAGGGATATAACTAACATGAAAAAACAGAACACAAAAGCAAATTCCGATTAGAAAGGTTTTTTCAAAATGGATATAATGGTAACTTGTTTAATGTTGTATTTTTGTACTAAACAAATTTCTAATTAAAAGATAAAAACTCTTTCTCTTTATATCAAAATAAATATTTTAATTACTAACATATATACGAATTTAACGTCTACATTTAATTTTATTGATTCTTGTTCTAATATCAAAAAGAAAAGCAATTTGAGTGGTCATTGAGATTGAGAGCAGGAATCTTATATTATCATATTATATTATATTAAAAATGAATACAAGATTAAAATATGCTAGAATTAACATCTAATCTATTTTTAATAGAATAAATTTTCCAATGACTAACTTTTCTTGCAATAATTTTTTCTAAAAGAAAGCTTAAATTCATTATTTTTAAATTTCTTTTCATATTATATATTTTTGGCAAATTAAATTAAAGAGTAAATAACTCTCAGTGTTGGTGTATAACTAAATTCGAACTGCACTTAATACATTTTAATTCGATCTGATAAATTTAAATTAAATTAAAACATTTTAATTCAGTTTAATGTAATAAATCGAAAACCAAATCTGTGTTACAGGTGATAGTAGTAAATTAGGACAAATCACAAACGCCATCACATTTATAATTTCCAAGAACTTACAGGGACTTGTTCATAAAAGGTTTTCAACGATTATTCAAAGTTGTACTATTATATTACTGTTTCAAGTAGGATGACGATTACAAATATTGACGAGAAATTTGTCGCGCTAAATTCGATTGTAAGAGAAAATTTTACAGAAAATTTGATTGATAACATTGTGCTGATGTCGGATATTTGAACGGACAAGTACAATAGCAAAAGCTACTTGTATCTTATGCACATTTTATCGATGGTACAGAAATTGAACCCATTGAGCTTGAAAAGTCTTCTAGAAGAAGCTCAATGCTAGTGTATAATAATGGTAATGATTACAGAGAGTGCTGCTAATATATCGAAAGCTGCACGCGATATATTTGAACCTTTGCTATGCTTTACAACACATCAGCTCAATCTAATAGTAATAGTAGGGGATGCAATTAAATTAGCATCTGAATTAAAAAATATTGTGGCAAAAATAAAAAAGATTGTAACTTTTCTTAAACGATTGATAAAAGTAGCCGATAAATTAAGAGCGTTTCAGATGAAAACGAATTCCAATGGTGAACATTTTAAAATGATTCAAGAGTCTGAAACTCGGTGGCACTCAACGTTTTATGTGTTAGAAAGTATATTTTGCAAATATTAGTACTATCCTATTCAAATATTCAAACTTGTAATATCTCTAATGTAATGTGTATCAAAGAATCGCTTAAAATTTTCTCCCCCATAGAATCCGTAGCTGTAGAAATGTCAGATAAACAATATATAACCGGAAGTAAAGTTATTCCGATTGTTCATTGTTTAAACAATGTAGATCATTGTTAAACATTCTAGATCAGGTAAATATGCGATTGTATGGGAAAGAGAATTCCAATCAAGCATCCATAGAAAAAAATTATTTTCTTAGTATCGCAACTTTATATTTTTTTTTTTAAATTACATTTTACTAGTATCATGGATACGAAGACGATCACAAGAATGTTAAATTTAGTGAAACGAAGAGTTAAAAACTCTTAATGTTGAAAATAAGGAAAATCAAGTAAATTGTTTAGAACTTCCCCCCCCCTCCCCCATTGGTATTTTGTCTGCGTAGAATTTTTATTAAGTTAGCATATAATAACAATTCTAAAAACTGAAGATGGTTTAGCGAATATTCCCATTAAATTTCGACAATTTTTAAATAGTCCCGTGTCACTTCGAGAAACGGTCTTGTACAAGAATGGGAAAAATTAAAGTACGTATACCCAAATCTGAAATTATAAAATTCCGATTAATTTTAGGAACATCGATCTCATCTGAAAGATTGTACAGTCGGAAACATTGTTTCCGAAAAACATAGTAGATTATCTAGCAATCGAGTCTCAACGCTGATTTTCTCAATTCTTTAAAGAATAAATATTGAGAACTGTGATGTAGGATAAATAAAGTTCAAACAAACTTTACAATAATATATGTAAATTTTCTGTAAATATATGTAACTGTTCTATTACATATATTATTGTAAATAAGGTTTCTCTGTGAGGATTAAAAACGTTATTTTAAATTAATTATTCTCAGATAATAATTTCAATGTGAGGCAATAATTTAAATGTGATCACCGCGCTCATAAAGAGCACAATGCAATAATATTTATTAAAAAGTTATGAAACAATCCATTTAAGTTCTAAATAATATATATGGTTAAAAAATATGATTAAAAAATGTTTACTGATTCAAGTCAGGGACACATAAAAAAAACTTAAGGCAATAAGGCGTAGCAAGCAGAAAGAAATCGGCCAATCACAATAGAATTTACTTTATGTTCTCTATTACGATTAGCTGATGCGATTACTGCTTTATGTTTTTGTATATGCCATGAGCTTTATACTTAAGTCTACTAAAAATATATTTAAGTCGATGTTAATACGTATGTATAATACACAACCAAAAAGTACAATGTAATTGTAAGAAATCTCGTCTATATAGTATAAATATTGTTATTTGTAATATAAATCTTATTATTTTGTTAATTAATTCATTAATCCATTTTAATCTTATTTATGAAGTGTTAAAAAAAAGATTTGAAAAAGTCAAACTTTTACTTATTTTTTTTTTAGAAACTGACTGGCTGCTGGGAAAAGAATCGAAAGAATCGATTATTCAGAATCGATCCTTTTTTTATCCGCTTAATCGATTGTAAATCGATGTTAAGAATCGAACTTAAAAGAATGGATTGATTCCGAAAATCAATCTTTTTTTTTAAGAATCGGCACTAGTAACGCACACTAGTTGCACCTCCATGCGAGAAAGAGCAGACAACACCATTGGTGGCTGACGCAGAGGGGAATCGAGTGTGTGCCGGGATAAGCACTCCACTCAGTCAAGAGTTGAGTAGAGCCTGTTACCTTGGGGAGGAGAAATCATTCCTAAAGACGGAAGAATCATTATTGGATCAACGGCATCAGAATCAGGAAGGCAACAGGAAACCATCCGATTTTCCCATGAGCACACGTCTATGTTGAAATGAAAGATAAGGATTTAGGATTACCGGGTGAACCGGGTAAAGACCGGCGCTCGGATAGGTTTGGTGTGAAATGTGCGACCGGGCATGCGAGGATAGACGACCAAGTTCCGCATGCGAAATTGATGACTGGAAGAGAGATGTCAACTGAGGGAATCGATTGATTTGGCTACCTGGAACATGCGTAGTCTACTACAAGTAGGGAAACTTCGAAAAAGAGAACTCGTAAAACTTCGAAAAACTGGACATATGTGAAATAGCTGAGACTCACTGGAAAGAAAAAGAACACTTTCAAACATTGAACCAATAAATCTCGCAATATATATCTCGAGAACCAAAGAAACAAGAAGAAATGAGATGGCATTTATCGTCAGCAAGAAGCTGATACTACATGTGTACGAATATCGCCCCATCAGCGATCGACTCATCGTGATGACTCTGGATGCGAAACCAACACGACTTCACTTGATACAAGTATATATGTCGACCTCAGAAGCAAAGGAGGTGGAAAGAATAAACTCTGTCATAAAACAGTTAGCAACCAAAATACCGGCCAAAGAGTCTCTAATAAATATGAGAGATTTTAATGCGAAAGTCAGAAAGACCGTAGAGAACAAAGTATCAATTGTGGGGAAGTATGATCTTGGAGAGAGAAATGACAGGGAGGAGCAACTGTTAAATTTCGCTATTGAGAATAAATTTACTTTTGTGTGTGTGTGTGTGTGTGTGTGTGTGTGTGTGTGTGTGTGTGTGTGTGCGCGCGTGTGTGTGTGTGCGCGTGCGTGTGTGTCAACGTCTTTAAACATCATCCTAGACACCTATCAACACGGAGAAGCCCCGATGACCACACAAAAAACTAAATTTATTATTTTCTAATTAGATTTAGATGGAAGGATCCTCAATAGTTAATACAAAGCGTGATGCGGATGCTCAGACCACAATCTATGGGCTAAATTTAGAATTAAATTGAAAAAACAACCTGAATTCAGCATGAAATGACAGTTGATGAAATCCGGAACAATTCCGAACCGCTTTGGAACATAAGGGGATACCAGAAATGGGAGGTTGCTCAGATGGCAGGAGACAGAGGATTATAAACGCCGTGAATCAATGCTCTAAATCAAGAATTATTAAAAAAAGCATTGGATGACTGACAATACATTACAACTTGCTGAACAGAGAAAAGCCGAAGCAGAGACGATAATAAACATACACGGCTTGAACAAATAAACCGGAATATAAAAACAGCTAGCAGATGAAATAAAAATGAATATATCTCAATATGTGGAACTTGAATGGTATTCTAACCGCCATGAATCCCGTTCAACAAAATCAAATATCTGTCTAGAGAGTTTATACCGCGAACACAAACAATCAAAAACGAACAAGAAGTGGAAGTTAATAATTTGATCGAGGTGGAAGAGATACTGCCAGGAACTGTGAGGATGATTACGACTCGATGAATAGTGATGCATACCCACTAGAGGAACCCGGCATAATGCGAAGAGGTCGAAAGAGCAATAAAACTCTTAAAACAAAAAAAAATCTCCGGAAGCAGATAACAGCCGAGATCTTGAAAGCCATGAGAGAAAAAGGAATGGATTCATATCCACAGAATATATAACATACATGGGAGACCGTGGATGGTCTTGGTGGGAGTCGACGTTTGTTCCCATCTTTAAAAAGGGCTCACTTTTGGAATGTATGAACTATAGTTCATCTTTGGAATGTATACAATAATAGCACTGGTATCGCACGCTAGTAAGATCCTTCTGCACATTATACACGGATGATTGAAACTGTTCCTTTTGCCACAGATATCGGATGGATTTGTCCCAGGCAGGCGTACGAGAGTGCAAATTCTAAATATCAGATAACTTAGAGAAGGCAAGAGAATTCAATCATTCGGTGTTTTTTTGTTTTGTTAACTATAATAAGGCGTTTGATAAGGTGAGATGGAATCTGCTGGAAAATTTTGGAAGAGATGAGAACACCGAAACATCTGATCCGAATGATTCGCAGCTTATATCAGGAAAATATAGCAAGACTCGAATAGACCAGACATATTCAAATAACTTTCAAGTACATGCGGGATAAGACAGGGCTGTATCCTGTCCCTTTCATTTTTTAACATCTACAGCGAATATGTCATGAGGTAGATTTTAGAGAAATACAAGGAGGCATATTGATTAGGAGGAGGAAGATTAGTAATTTACGATATGTGGATGATATCCTCATAGTCGCGACGAGTGCAGAGAAAATGGAGGACATCATGAATAAATTACGTTTAATAAGCGAGGCACATAGCTTAGCATTAAAGGTGATGATAATTGACAGAACTTGTCGCACGTCGGAAGCCAGGTATGAGGTTGTCAATAAATTTGTCTACTTGGAATCGCTCATCACAAACGATGGAGAATGCGAGAAAAAATATGCCAAAGATTTAGTATGGCGAGGTCTGCCATTGCTAAGCTGGGAAGAATATAGAAGGACACTTACACGAAGTTGAAACTGAATGCCCTCATTTTTCCAATAATCACTTACACGGCGGAGACTTGGACTATGAAAAAGGTTGAGAAGAATCAAGGCCTTTGAGCTAAGGATGTACAGACGCATTCTGAGGATTTCGTGGACTGAACATCGCATAATCAGTCGGTGCTAGATGAGCTCAGGGTTGGCTTCAGACTGATACAAAAAATTAATCACCTTTATCTTCAGTATTTTGGCGAGAGGTACAAAGACAATGGAGAGGATGAATGTTGAGGGAAAGATGGAAGAGAAACGTCCTAGAAGCACATCGAACACCAGGTGGGCGGATCAATCAAGACAATCGAATTAAGAACAAGAATTTTCATGAAACTGAACAACTAATTTAGGAAAAAGAAGACTGGCACAAATTCATTCAATTATGAGGTGCCGTCATGCTTTCGGAGGATTATTGAAAGAGGAAGAGGATCATTAGTAAGCGCTACTATGTCGCTGACTTCGCCGCTATCGCGTAATATTCTCACGTAATATAATAATGCGAAAATATTTTTTGCATTAAAAATCATATTCCTTCTATCAGAAGAATTTTTTTTCAGGAAAATTTCAACAAGGAATACGAGAACTCTCAAAAAGTAGCAGATTACATAAAAGATATAATATAATATAATATAATATATCTTTTTATAATAAAATATAATATCTTTTTGCTACAAATTGTTTAAAAAAAAATCTTTTTAAAAGGAGACTTATAGAGGTTTAAATTTACAAAGAAAGATTTTTAAATTTGTAAACAAAAATTTATAATTAAAATTTGTAAGCAAAAAGATATATTTTTTATGTAAGCTATAATCTGCTATTTTGATGAGAGTTTCCTGAAAGAAAATGCTTCTGACAGAAGGAATATAATTTTTAATGTAAAAAATTTTTACGCATTATTATGATGCGTGAAAAAGAAAACTCATAGTTGTTTATTTAAAAAATTATCCTTTTTGCATACACATTTTTTTAAAGCTATTTTCTTTCCAATTGATTCATTTCATTATTCTGTTCATAAAAGTATTAAGATATGTATAAAAAATTAATAATTTACGAGTTATTTAATATTTTATGTCAATATATCAAAATAAAGTATAAAATAAATGTAAAAACCAAGAAAGTATAGAGAAGCCATAGAGATACAAAAACACCCTAACAATCTAAATAGAGATAATGACTACAACATAAATATGGAAAACCATTCTCTCAGTTATTGAAGACTGACCGATTTCTCCCATCTTCCCTTCCCCTCCCCTACCCACAATTCTCTTCTTTCCTTCCACCAACAAGTAGTAGTAGTAATATAAAAAAGGAATGATCCAAAGGAACAGCTCAATATCAGACTGCTCCTTACCTTGATGATGTGGACTGCAAAATTCACGAAACGTTGGCATTCCAAGAATCTGGAATCCCGCGAAATGCATAATCTTTATATAGAAAACATCTGTGGAAGTCTCAACAATATTATAAATGTAAACTATTGATTTTTTTTATATCATTAATTTTATATCATCAATACTTTTATATGCAAAATAATTAAAGGAATCATATGTGTAAAAAAAATCATACAATTCTATTTTAAAAAGTGAAGATAATCTTGAAATGCTTCTACTCATAGAAAAATCATTAGTAATATATTATACCCCTCTTAATGCTATACAATTTCAATAAATATTATCTCAAAAAATAATATTCCAAGTGGACAAAGTTATTCATTCTATATATGTATAATTATTCTGGCGGAAACTTTTACGAAAATTACATAGATTGAGACAAGATCTTAGAAATTATTAGTTTTTCACAGATGTTCGTAGTGGGACGTAAAGCGGCGTTGTTTCTTTGAAAAACCTAGAAATCCTCCACCTTCGAACAACGTCACTCTACGTCTCACTACAAATATCTACGAAAAATTAAGAATTTCTAAGAGCTTGTCTCAATCTATGTAATTTTTCATAAAAATTTTTTTCCCACCAGGATAATAACTTTCTATTGAATTATCTTGGGCGTTTCGACGCAACCAGGTTAGCCAGGATTAGATTAATGACACTTCGTGCTTTCCCATTGGTAGACGTGTAATGTCAACCAATAAGCATTTCCAATTCAGGTTGGTGCAAACTCGGTCGAAAACGCCACAAGATAATTCAATAGAAAGTTACTATTAATGTTATTAATTTCGACGATAAGTGTAAACATATTTATAATATGAATATTTAATTAATCATTTATATATATTGTATTAATTTAGTACATCATTCTTTAAATACATTGTTGAAATTAAGATAATTTAATAGAAAGTTACTAATTAGTATGCATATTGAATGCTCGATGTAAAAGACTTCTACATCTGCACTTGATATGATTAACTATTGAATGAGTACTAATTATTGATATGAGTAGTAATTATTGAATTATCTTATTTTTAACGATGCATATAAACATATATATAATATATGTATTTAATTAATCCTTTTGACACATATTATACCAATTTAGTACATTATTTTTTAAATACATTATTCTAATTTACACCGAACATTTGATACATAACTAGTAAGTTTCTCTTAAATTATCTTAATTTCGGCAATGCATTTAAAGAATAATGTACCACGCTAGTATAACCAAGATGATTAATTAAACAGACATGTTTACACGCATTGATAAAATTAAGATAATTTAACAGAAAGTTACCAATAACATATATCAAGTACTCAGAATAAGGATAAAGAAGGGATTTCATTTGTGCGTTTTTATCGTATGAGAAATTTTTTAAACTTGTTGATTTGTTATAGGATAGATTCTCCGAGAACTTCTCTGTCCTGCACACAATTGTCGTATGACAAAAACGCATAAATGAAATCTCACTCTAAAAGGGATCACAATCTTTTTTTTTACATGAAGCGTTCTCTCGCCTCCAAGTGTATCAATTGTTGAATGCTAATACACTATACAATAAAAAAAGTTTTATATGATAAATGAGCATTGTAACAAAAAGTTATAGTAGACAATAATATATTTATCTAAAAATGGTAATAATGACAATAACAATAAAAAAAAATAAATTGCGTATATTTTAATATATACATACCTTCTGGTATTCAGTCAACATGAAGAAAGGCATAAATTGTAAGTTGTGTTTAGCGCTAGCCAATATTAGACGTTCTTTATCAGTTTTGCTAAGAGTGGAGTTATAACAGCCAACTATCGATAGGTCTGCTAGCATTCTTGTTTGACGATTCCTTGCCAAATTGTAAGGGCATTCCATAAACTGGTCAAATATAAATAATCTCATTATTAAACAAAATCTCTTAAACTGTATCAATAGTTTTGTTCCTCATTTCTTATCTATTATTAAAATCTTAAAAGCGTCAAGTTAATTTGCTTTCTTATATTAATAACAAGTCACAAATACAATGTGTTTACTATAGAAGAGGTCACGACAGAAAATTATCTGATAGGAAACAGCCGCGTACAAAATGAAAAGAGAAAGAGTGCTGTAAGAAATTTAGAGGAAGTAAGTACAACAAAGAAACTATCAGAATCAGTGCCTATGTGACTCGATGGCAGAACAGAAGTCTATCAATATGAAGATCAAGTCTCGGTTCGAATCTCAAAGCGTCTTGATTTTTCTCGTGTTTTCGCTTATTTCTTACAGCTTCAGAAGTGGGATTCAATCTGCTATTCCTGAGGGAGAGAGAGAGCTAGGATTTAAAAAATAAAATCAGGATTGCTGGGATTGAAAAAATAAAATCAGAAAATGAATTTTAAAATTCCTTGACTTTTCTGAGATTTTCCAGATGAAAATAAACATAAACATATGTAAATTTTAACAAATTTAGAGTCAAAGGAAAGCTAGCCTATTATTAAAAACAATGCAAAAAAGGCATAATAAAAAAATTTTTGAATGCAAATTTAAGCCAACAAAAAAATAAATTAGTATTAGAAAAAAGAATGCAATTATGAAAAAGGAGGATCGAATAAAAATACTGAATAAAATCTACATTTTTTAATTATTTTATTAAAATCATTTACAAGATGCAAGTTTTGAATGTATTTACAATAACTATAAAGATATAATATTGAAAAATTATAACAATTATTTGGAATAGGAGCAATTTAAGGAAATTGCGAGCAAATTTCAAAAATCCAAATTTTTTTACATTTTTCCCGGTTTTCCATGACCAATTTCAATTTCCTTGATTCTTCTCAGTTTTCCTAGTTTTCCAAGTGGCAACTATGAAAGTTTTGGAGTCAGTTGCCACAGGAATCGGAGCTAGTAGTAAAGATGCCCGAAAGTGTGCTCAAAATGATTCGATAAGAAGAGGGACTAATAGAGATCCTCTAGATAGAAATCAGGCAAAGCTCTGGTATGATGTTGTGAAATCGGAAATGACGTGATTTTAAAAATGCGCGTCACTATCAATGTGCGTGCATGCGTATGTGCGTGCATGCATGTGTGTGAAGTGATCTGAGTATTTTATATTGAAATAACTACGTTACTACTTGCATATTGTAAAAATTGCGAAATGTAGAGGACTCAGTTTTTTTTATTAAGAACAGCACTATGATAGTAGACATTATTTCAGATACACTCTATACAATTTCATAATAGCACTTTTAGATTAATTTGAACATAAAATGTATTTGTATATGAATTTTTATTCGTTTATTTTATATACCAAAAGTTCTAATGACATATTTTCACTCATGATTTCATGCATTATTTACTGTAAAAAAACTCGTTCTGTGAAAGAGAATGAATTGAAAAAAGAATGAATTCTAGAGATATAGCTTGAATTTCTAAACATGTGCTCATAATAAAGCAAATTGAAATTCGTGAGCGAAGACGATATTACTCGAGCACAAACTTTAAACGAGATGATATGGCTTGATGGAGTTCTTCAGAATAATAAAAGGTTTTAACAGATTAAGAATTAATTAAATTAAATTAAATTAAATTCATTTCATGAATTAAATTAATTTCACTTTCCATAATACGCTATTATCACGTCTGCAAGCAGGTCAATTGTAAAGTATGATGTCACTTCTTTCACCGCTTTCACAACAACGCGACAGAGCCAATCATGGAGTAGGCAGCATTGGCGCGCGCACTAATGTTAATGAGTGCGTTCAATCCGAATAAAGCAGCTAGCTTGCTCGCCAAACGATTGAATGTGATTGGTTGAATTTAAAGATCCTATAATAAAAGTCGCGACACAAGCTAACACGAACTGACTTTTTGTATACAGGGTAGTAATTGTAATAAAATCGCTAACAGAGAGAGAAATATATTGTATCTTTGTCTAAACCTTAACACATCTCTTAACATAATGACCTAAACCTACGCTGACGGAACACGTGTACATATATTGTACTCGATTATACTGATAATTATTAAAAATGATTAGGTGTGCAACCCTATTTTGCAATAATTCAGTAGCCAAAGGATACATAATGAAAGCATTTCCTCGAAATACCGAATGTCGTGCTTTATAGGCGAAAAAGTTAGCAAAAGATGTTGGGGAAATGGTGTGAAAAATTGATTGCAACAGCAAATTCTTTTCTCTGCGAAGTTAAATAATATTTACATAAATTTATTATTTAAAAATTAATAACATATATTTCATTAAAAATACAATTATTATAAATCTTTCTTTCACTTTTTTATGTACGTAATTAATACACTAATTATATGCATGCCTCAAATATTAAATTAGCAATTTTAAAAAAATTAAAATTATTAACGCTAAAAACCTTTTAATGTCAATCAAAATTACAAAATTGATAACATGTTAAGATCAAGGCAATTAGTTCTACACAATTTTATCAAATTGAAACGATGTGAAAATTATAAAATTGAGTAAATTTATTAGATGTTAACTAACTAATGAAATTATAAATATTCTAATGAGCTTGTTCATTTTTTTTAATTCTCGTTTCAAAGTACACAATTAAATTTTTAAATTTTCATTTTGTTAAAAAAAATAAGTTAAAATAAACAATTTTTCTGGCATGCATTATTTCGACTTATGCATTGTAATGTAAGAAATCTATTTGTTAATAATTTTTTAAAATAATTTTTAAAATAATTAATATTAATTATGTTATTGAAATTTAAGAATAATATAAATATAGATTCAAATATAGGTGGGAATTGTTGAAACATGCCGGACCAAATGCGATTTTTTCATGTTGCAACTCTTATTAGAGGGTCTCTAATTGAATCTATAAGTAACAATCAATCATATTAATTTGCTTGGTGAGCAGGTTAGCTTTTGAACATGTCCAATATCTCAAAAACATTGAATTGAAACATTGTGAACATTGCAGCAACATCGCGAAGTGTAGATTCAATGTTGAAGAGACGTTGCAAAAACGTTGAATTGCAACGTCCGTAAGACGTAAAACATTTTTCGCACATTAATTAATTCAGTTTTATTACTAAAATACTTAAGTATTATTATATGTGTGATTAACATCATATTCCGGAACACGCACGATAAAATTATAATTGAAAAAAAAAAAACGCTTTCCCTCAGTTGGGAATTAGTTTCCTTATTTTTCTAAGCAGTCACTCATCCAATCTTGTATTCCATCTAATAGTGCCAAACCTCTGCAATTTACGAGAATTGCTGTTTCAATGATCCACGAACACTAAATGTTAGTGATGTATAACTGTGACATATAGATATATAGAAAGATCATGAATCGACGTCGTATATCGAACCGGTCAACACAAACAATATCACATTCTGCACGCGCGGCCGATTCTGACGTAGACATATGTCGCTTAGAAATAAGTTTCGTTAAAAGATCAATTTAAATGATTTAAATTTTCTATTTACATGATATTTTACTTTTGTTTATTTTTTACAAAATAAAATAGATTTTAATATATAATTTATTCAATGTCGTTTCAACGTTACAGCAACATCAACAATTTATGTGGAAAAATTAATAAAGATTCAACTAGAGGTTCAATATTGTTTCAATATTGCAACAACATTAACAATCAATGTAGAAGAACCAATATAGATACAACATTGATAAAATATTGACACATCAACATTCAATATTGCAACATCAGTAGCATTCTTTCAACATTCTGTGTTCTATAGGGGCCGATTTCTACCTAGATAGCCAAGACTGCCAAGATCATGTATTACTATTTGTGTACTACATACTATGTTGGCAGAACTCGAATAGTAACCGAGCATGATCTGCCATCTCAGTTAGTATCGGTAGAAATGTGCAGTAGAAAACGAATAATTTCAATATCAAGATAAATTATAAAAAAATTTGCAAAAATTAAACAGAATTCTTGGAAATAAAAACAGTACATTTTGAACATTTCATATTGAGACAATATACTGTGATATCATTATATTATATTAGCAAATGTCAGAAATCAAATTTATATGCTTGCACGGTAAAAACATGACAAAAATCAAGCACATGCTACGATTTTAAAAAGTAACAACACAATAGAAACACGACACGGCAATATTATATCTTTCGTTTACTGCTATGCACGTATATCTATCAATATTTATCTCATATTTAAATTTCTGTTACGGGAAAATATAAAGGCAGCCTAATGAAAATAAAATGGCTAATGAAAATAAAAATGTGTAGTATTTTCCTATTAGTTTAATTTCTGATAATTTCTGATAATTCCTACAAAGAATTCATATTAAACAGAATATTAAACTGATTTTTTGAAAACTGGACAATAATTCTCTCAATGTGAAGAATTGTTTATTTATTAAAGTATTTTTCAAGTTACGCTCATGTTAAAAACTTAAAATCGCATACAACCTATGAATATGCCTCTCCGCGTGTGCTCTTTGGAGAGAGAAACTTTTGAAGCGAGCGCGCACGCGCGCACATACGTGCGCACGCACGCATAAATGTCATATCTGCACTGAAGACAGTTGAAATGTGACAAGCATGTCTTGTTGCTCGGCATGCAAGAAGAAGAATTCCATCAAATTGCAAATTTACACTACTCTAATAAAAGAAATGACACCACTCTAGGCCTCCTCATTTTTTAAATAAGATTCCTATAATATTTCTATATTATACTTATTTCTATATTATACTTATTTAAAGAAAAATTTGTAGAAGATTTTTGCCGCAAAGTACTAAAACCTTACTTTGGCAATACTTGGTAGTATATTGGAGTTTACATATTAAATGCTGAAATTTTGAAGGTGAACATTTCCATTTCGGCGTCGCTATAGTTTGGGAACTCGAAATTGAATTTTTGAAACTTTAACCATATATAGATAAAATTATTTTAAACATAATATCCAAATTTCAAAAAAATCTGTAGAAACTCAATTTCTCGGAATAATACCTTAACATTACTTAGATATAAAAAATTAAAAATACAATTTCTATTTAGCAAAATCTTATTCTGATTAAATTTACTTCTTTAATAAAAATACATTTATTTATTAAAAGTTAAATGTGTGATAAAATATATTTATTTAGTATGCATGATTACTGATACGCTTTCTGCAGCTGATAATGCAGATTGCATTATCCCAATATGCCAATATGAACAAGATCGCAGTAAATATTCGAATATTCGAAGAACGCAGATTTGTGAAGCGATACTCGGCGGTCGAGAAATCGGCAGAGACAGAAAAATCTCCATCCAGTGTTATGATCGAGACTGAATAGAGTTGCAGTAACTAATTTGCTGTCCGGTGTTAATGATAACCATTCTTCAGATCGAGCGTGGTGAGATATAGTGCTCCGCGCAGTTTATTTAGTGTCGCAGTTACTTGCGGGAGCGGATAAGCGTTTGGTTCGATCACTTCATTCACGCAGCAGAAATTAATATAAAATCTATTTTGTCCGTTTTCCTTCTTGACTGTCGGAGAGCCCTACTCTACCGGACTTGCTGCCGGTTCTATGATGACGTCTTGCACTATTTGTTCGACTTCGATTATGGACTGCATGGCAGAGTTTCATGGGTAGTCTTTGTTTAATCGGGCGGATTCCCGATTTGACGCGTATTTGATGTGCGCAACACGTGAAGCCTTACTATCAAATATAGGCAGCTCTACGTCGAGAAATTTTTGTACTAGCTTTGTATTAGCCGGTCAGAATCGCGAAACTTAATTTATAAATCAACCAATTAATACTGCGCTCTTGAACGTCGGTATTACGCGGAACAAGTGCTTGACGTGCCCGGTTGCCGACCATTAGAAGTATATTAACATGGTCGGGCAGTGTCATTTGGCCATCGACGAGAACTTCCTTTGCTTCCCTCTCTATACTGAAATGTAGTTCCTCTTGTTGTCACAATATCGTTGTTAATAAATGATATTTCCGAGTTGGTATTTACTAATGCTTCGAGCTTTATATTTTCGACGTGCGGCCGAAGTGCGAATTTCACGCTGATGATCAGGAGGCGGTTTCCCCGGTGGTTAATTTCCCGGCGGCAGGTGATAGTTCTTTGTTAGTATTCTATTCTTGCCGCACTACGAACAGAATTTTTTCGGAAGGCGCCTATATTCGAATCGTGTGTGCCTCCTCTATTTGTAACACTGGCAACACTCATCGTTGTATATTGGCTACAACGGAGTAGATTCTTCCCTCCATTTTTTTTGACTGTGAGGCGTAGGTTGCGGCTTCGCTGCTTAAATCTTGTATTGACTACACGTCGGTATGTCGTGCTCTCGTAAGCCACTTATAGAAGAAATGCATATTCCGATAAAAATACTGCAATTTCACTGTTCCATCGCGGTTCCTTATTCCGACGCGATTCATCAATTAATGCCGAGGAATATTTAAAAAAAAGTTTCCCCGACTTCTGTTTATGCGCGTGAATATCTTTTAATAACTGGAATTCATCTGAATGTGAAAAACGCTTTAAAACTAGTGTCATCCTAGTTTTCCCATCGCTTATGGTTTCCTCGGCACTGCGTCTGCGCGTCTCCCTTTAAAAGTACCGGTAGCCCTTATGATTTTACAGTTTCGCTGCAGCGCCGCAACGATCCTCCGCAGCGATCTCACAAAGCGCGGATCCGCGCCTGGCTCGAGCGAGTGAGCGAAATCTTCAGAGGGTCGTCAATTGAATGATTTATTTTACTAATCCCCAGCCTTTATTTTATTTTATGTGAAATAAATGGGAACCTCGCCGAGCGAAGAACCGGCGAGGAAGGAAACAACCATTGGCGAAAAGGAAATTTCAGGAACTGTCGCGAGCCGGAGACGGAAAGCGTGGAGTCAGTGAGATAGAAGGAAGCGACGTTCACTGCCGCTAAAGGACTTAGCGGTGTCCCAGACACGAGGGATGCATGATGAGCAAGAGAGGATCCCGCACATTAAAGTAATAGGCGAATCGCAGGAATCAACATAAGGATCATTAAGCTCGACCTCGATATTGGAACGCGACCGAAGACGACCAGCGGAGAAGAAAAATCCGCGAAGCCGCGAGGCGCCCCACAAAACTCCGCCACACACGATCTTACACACAAAGGGCCGCGAGCCTGCTAATTGGTCGCGACAATACACAACATGACTGCGCATTCTCAGTGGAGGGGAGGGGGGGAGCTAGCGAATTGATTGCGCATCGATTGGGATCTTGCTCGTTCTCTTCCATTTCGAGTCGCCTACCGATGTAGACGTCCTGGACTGGCAAACATTTCTGATGAGCGAGAGATCCCGAAGTTCATTCCATGCGACAAGGAAATTATTGGTGAAATTACCCTTTTGCGTTATATTTGTGTAAGTATAAAAGTAGCATGCAACGTAGCATGGAACTATCCTCGCATTTTGTCATCGACATGCCAATTTTGCGTTAGTGTAAAGTCCGCCATAAGCAACATGTTTTGGTGTATGGAGGCTTGCCACGACGTGGCAAGCGCCAAACGTGGGAATCTTCCGAGCACACTTGCAAGAGACTATCGGGGATAGATTCGAGCTACAGGTACGAGCCTCCTAGAGATTGCAGTCTTGACGAGCTAGAAGAGCCATCGTTTCGTATATTTTGAGCGCGGCATGGGAGCAAACTCCGAGGGCTAAGATGACTCAGCATGGAAATTCGCGTGTACACGCCGCGGGGCGAATTGTGTTGCGCTGATCGTTAATTTAGAATATCGCAACAAACGGGGTCTGCCTGTAATTTGGATGTCTTGCAACACTCTCGTATTCTCGACGTAAGCTTACTACTACCATCGCTGTATGTTCGCTCTTGATGCGTGAAAAGTGTGATATGTTCGTTCTTAGTACATGGTATTGTCTTATTTGTCCTCGATGTGAGAAATTAGTCGCGTTTGCGTTGGAAATCTTTGAATCAATGATAAGACGCTCTCGCGTCTATATATCATTCTGTGTGATGAGATCGTATGTATTTGCATGCGTGCGCCGTTAGAAAAAGAGTGTCACGCTAAGGAATTCTCTGTTCAAATCCTCGTGATAGAATGTTCTGATTGACAGTGTGAATGCACGTGAATTGACTCCGATCATTCTTGAATCGACTTTACGTTTTCGTGTGTTTGCCAAAATAATTTCTCTTCTTTTTGCGTTCCGGATTCTTGTCTTTTTTTTTTTAGAGCGCAGTCATCATTTTTGTTTTTCTTTGGTGTTATTATTGCTTCTATTTTATTTAATAAACGCATCGTAATATTTGTGACTACATAAATGGACTACATAAATGGAATTTTCAATTTGAAGGGGCATAGACCCATAGGCACACAAAACACGTAAAAGAGCTCAAAGAAGATTAGAGCTCACCGATCATTAATTCTTCAAAGAAATATCGGTACTGCTAAAGAGAAACGCATAAATGATGCCGAGGAAATCGTAAGCGATGGAAAAACTAGGGCAACTTCGTCACTAGTTTTAAAGCCTCGTTTTTACCACGTGTGGACGAATTCTAATTATTAGAAGACGTTTACGCGTGCAAACAGAAGCCGAGGGAAACTTTTTTTTAAATATCCCACAGCATTAATAGGCTCGATGAACTGCGCCGGAATAATATAAATAACTACGGAACAGCAACAATTGGAATATCTTTACCAGAATATGTATTATACTTCTCCTATCAGTGGCGTATCCGACATACCGACGTATGGTCAATACAAGATTTAAACCGCGAAGCCGCAACCTGCGAACACTTCACAGCCTTCGAAAAAGCGGAGAAAAAAATCGAAAGAATCCACTCATAAAATCCCCGTTGCAGCCGCAGTATATGACTGCGATGAGTGTTGCTGGCGCTGCAAGCAGAGAGGGCACATTCGAATGTAGATGCCGTCCAAAAAAATTCTGCTCGCAGTGCGGCAAGGATGGGATACTAACAAAGAATTGTCACTGCCGGGAAACAGGCTACCGACCAGGAGTTCCCAGCCATTCTCTAGTTATCATAAAATTCGCTTCGGCTGCACATGTGTCGGAAATATAAAGTTAGAAACATCAGTAGATACCGGCTCGGAAATATCTTTTATTAATAACGATACTGTGTGCAATTTAGAGATATTACATTTTAGTATAGAGAGGGAAGCAGAGGAAATTCAACTCGCCGATGGTTAAACGATTACACTGGCCACATTAATATATCTATCATGATCGACAACCAGTACGTTTGGCACATGTTCTGCACAACATGTTCTGTAATATTGATTCTCAAGAGCGCGGCATTAATCGGTGTCGATTTATGGGTGAAATTAAGCTTCGCGAGTTCCTCCACGGACTGTTAGCTATCCGATCAGTTACTGTCACCTCAATGAAGGAACCCGGAGAACCGAAAGCGAAGACTGACAGCTACAAAAATTTTTCGTAATAAAACTGCTGAAATTTGATATCGTGCAAGACATCTCCACTCATTGTGCGCAACACCAAATACGCGTCAAATCGCGATTAAATGAAGATACTGCCTCCGAAACCACACCATACAGCCCAAAAAAAACAACAAATAGTGTAGGATGGCGTCATAGAACCGACTAAGCTCATGAAGTTGCGGTGGTCATCGTGAAGAAAAACGGGAAAAATACATTTTTTTGTATTAATTTTGTATTAATTTCTGCTGCGAGAACGAGGTGATCAGATCCGCTTCCGCAAAACCGCGACACTAGATAAACTATGCGGAGCACGATATCTTACGAAGCTGGATCCTAAGAATGGCTACTGGATAGCATTAATACTGGAGAGCAAATCAGTTACTGCATTCACTATATTGGATAAAAAGGTATATATTGGGTAAAAAGTAATGTACCAGTTCACAATTATGCCATTCGGACTGATACATTCAGCACCGATCACATTCCAGCATTTACTAGATACCTTCTTCAGTTAGAGCACGTTTTCGTTTATTTGGATGATATAATTATTACAAATCGCAAATGCAAATAAATAAACGAAGACAATGGACTAATAGAAATTGGTGCTGGCTAGTAATTGCACTATTATTTCATAAATCCAATATTACAAACATATACAAATACACTACCCATGGAAATTAAAGCATCACCTCTCAGTAACTTTTACAAAAATGGCCAAAATGAGACGTTCAAAAAGTAGTTTGTATAAGTAAAAGTATTTGTAGAAGTTACACTTATTCAAAGTTTATCAATTCTTCGAAGGCGTGAGAGACGGTACTTTAATTTCCGGATAGTGCACGGATAATGTGTGCGTGCGTGCGTGCGTGCGTGCGTGCGTGCGTGCGTGCGTGCGTGCGTGCGTGCGTGTGTGTGTGTCACACAGGATGTCCGATAATTCATCCGACAACGCTCGTAGGCAGATAGAGCGGACTAAATTGAGTCGAAAAGTCATCTACCATTTTGCAATTTTCGTAATAGTTAACAAAATATAAATTATTAAAAATTGCCGAATATTGGTCTTCAATAATTTTTTTCTCAAATACTATCAACTTTACAGAAAAACAACAAAAGACAAAAATTGTTTATTTTTTTCTCATAAAATTCTGAGAATTTTTTCAGAATTTTTTAATGCCATATTTTTTCATGTTGGTAAAAAAAAGAAAATACAGTATTAAAAAGTCAATAAAAATTCTGAAAAAATTCTTAGAGTTCTATAAGAAAAAATAAACAATTTTTATCTGTTGTTTTTCTGTAAAATTGATAGTATTTGAGAAAAAAATGATTGAAGACTAATATTTGGTAATTTTTAGTAATTAATGTCTTTATAAGTTAACTATTATGAAAATTGGTAAAATGATAGAGAATTTTTCAACTCAGTTTAGTCCACTCTAACTTCTATCCACGAGTGTTGTCGATGAATCATCAGATACCTTGTATATACATACATATATATATATATATATATATATATATATATATATATAT
>Ga0157364_1000922_pt1 | contig 23086 bp, 8 predicted proteins | sample AttsexASBM2_FD_111476 | JGI IMG/M metagenome (GOLD analysis project Ga0157364, IMG submission 111476) | Fungus gardens microbial communities from leaf cutter ant in Ribeirão Preto, State of São Paulo, Brazil - Atta sexdens ASBM2 | ecosystem: Host-associated > Fungi > Mycelium > Unclassified ...
AAAATGGAAACAAGAAATACACAATAGTAAATAAATAAAAAATTATAGATGAAATTAATTGCCCTATTATATTGCGATATATAAATACGGAAACGTCCTTTGAAAATGAAATTCCATATACTTCCTATGTGTTGCCAAACTCTCAGAACGTCATTAATCACTTTTTTTTAATCGTATCATATCGTTATATATAAAATATATACAAATAATTTTTTCCACCTTACACCACATTGTATATTTATTAAATGACTTAATAAAACATTTATAATGGGTTGTGAGTTACAATTTGTTGCGCTTATACAACACATCATGATGAGTTTCAATCATTTAAATAAACATCGTTGTATCATATGAAAAATTAGAAAATTATGCACTGCAATATTACGCAAGATGTTCCAGAATCATCACGTATCTTTTAAATCAATGATTTTTTGGTTACTTTAAAATCAATTTGATCTCAGTAAGAATATCGAACACTCGATAATTTTCAAATTAACAATTGAAAATAAAAGACGTTTCGCAACTGAATTTTATTAACTTTCTTAACTTATAAAACAGAATTTAAGATTTAATTCTAAAACATTAGATACATTCATGAGAAACTAAATTCAAAATGTCTCGATAAATTAATGAAAAATGATTTGTTCAAATTAGTTAAAAAAAATAAGATAGCAGTTGAAAGAACAAATTGTGATTTCGGGACATTCTGTATACATGAAAAGTGATGACTCTGGTACATATATTGCAATAAGAAAAAGTTAATGCCTCTATCCGTGCGTCATCATGTGCAACGTGAGCATTAACTTGTCAATGCACAGGTTTATAGTAAGTAATTATCGTTTAATAGAGAATGTTCTAACAGCAAATGTTTACTCTCTCTTAAAAGGAATCTCGATTAACAATGTTTATGTTATTTAATATTTAGTATTTTTTAATTAAAAGATACGAGATACTTAATAAATAAAAATGTATGAAATATGATCCTGAATGATATTAAATGATTATGATTTTCTATTACATAATATAGATATTTTAGTTTTCACAAAATAAGCTATTTATGAGTAAGACTGTAAAATGAAATAGGAAATCTCCTCAAGCGCAAGTATAGCGCAAATATACATATTTAATACAGGGTAACGAGTCATATCATAATGTGTTTTATGAATTGTTATCGTCATGAAACTGCACTTAAGAGTCTTGCCAAATGATGCGATTAGGCACACGCGACGTTGGTAAACTACGTCGACTTGCACAGATTTGCGCATCTCCGCAATACGTTTCTATTGTATATCAAATTGTAGTTTAAAGAATCTTTCAACGGGGAAACTAATATTCCGACACATATGCAGGTTTCTTTCGCAAAGAAAAAAATTTATTATTAGATATCTTGAATGAATTCTTTAATGCATCTATCATTTGAAGAGAGTGCTGATTGTTTAAAAAATATCGTTTATCTCTAACGCTTTTAATCATACCTATACGGTCTTGAATGATAGAAAATGTGTTATACGTAAATATATAAAGTCTGGCTAATATTATTTAGAAAACAGTCTTTAAGCGCTCCCACTGTAACTCATTGCTGCTAATCGATGGTAGTCATCGAGAAATTTATATTTCTATCTCATAAAGAAGTACACGAGATATATCAAGTTCAATTTATCGCAAGTTTAATTTTTGAAAACACTGATGGATGGATTGGACAAGATAATTTAATCATAAAAGCGCAAATGTAAAAGTCAGAGATATGGCGTTCTAAGAGATTCCTGCAGTCCCACACGAAAGATGAAATTTCCAGTATTTTACGTGCACTGTTAAGAAAAAACAGATATACACAAAAATAGGTTAAAATGAAATTGACACAACATCAATCACTGCATTCTACAATCTTTTCGACTTATCCTAACGAATTGCCATAACGTGAATTATCTAACCGGACGATCTGTGGCGAAAAAAAATGATCGCGTTGTACCATCGCATGGTATAAATGCGTAAACAGTGAAGACTCTTATGTACGCGTGTTTATAATTTATTCATTTTTATGGCGATTGCGCGGATCATCAACCATCGCCCTAGATACCCGCACGGCATGATTTCAACCAAAAAGTATTAACGTCAAAACGTTATGACAGGAGCATATTTGTATAAAGAAATATGGAAACTAAATAATTAATATAAATAATTATTATCAACAATTATATATAGATTAAATGTTTATACATATAAATTGAAGGGGGAGAAAAAGCCAAAATGAATTGTTAAATTTAAAAGTCTTACTCATAGGTGTTCACGTGGCCAGCTTAGATAGCTAAATTCTACATAGAAAAAAAAAACGCGATGTCGTTAGCAAATTTTAATCATCAATCATTTAATTCGTAATTGTCAAAGTTGATACGCAATTTTAACACTCTGATAACTTAAAAATTAGCTATATGCCATTTTGTGTCGGACGACATCGCGTCGATTCCTCGTTATTCAGTTCGTTAAGATACTTTACGCGTAAATATTTATAATATATAGAACAAACGCAACTCTCTCTTTAAAAACTATTTTAAATAGCATCGATACGATAACGTAAGAAAGAAGTAGAGCATATCTATCTTCCATTATAAGGAAAATCGCTTTCGTTCTACATCTATTCGTTCTACACTCTTTATCGAGCGTTCATGGCGCTTATCTATGCATTTACAGACTGGTAAAAATCTGAAACGATCGCGAATCGTCGTTTGTATAATAGAAATAACACTACATATTTATGTTTACACTATGCCTACGTACAACACATTCAACGTGTCCCATAATAATTCCAGATGTGTCAGAATATGAATCTATATGTGTGTAATAACGATCGACAAATCATAATCATAATTTCACAGTGAATTAAATTCTTATCAATCTATATAAATTGTAATTAAATGCGCGATCAGTGTAAAAGTGAAACGCTATTTATGAGTAAGACTGTAACTATCGCGAACGATATAATAATATAATAAAGACATATCATAAAAGATACTAGTTTAATTGTCTGACATTGTAGAAATTTCTATGTAAATATGTTGCGTGCAACTTGGAACAATGTTTCGAGGCTACGTTTATGTATAAATGAATCATATATCCCATAGGGCATGCTGTTTGATGTTAAATTCTTATTTGCTTGGCAGATGCTTATATGCTAGTTCTTATATTCATAGGCACTTTCGAAGCTTTGTACATAATCGACAAATTGTACGAATTGTAAATCTATTTGTAAATTACGTAGTAATTAGTTTATTAGTTAAATTATATTCGCTTCTAATATGTAGCATAATTCACGTAAATACACGTCCTCGTTACGTTTCATACTATGTCTTAAAGACAATGAAAAGCGCGTATCAATAACTCGTTTTAATGATATTAACACCCGTATAATTTTGCCTATTTATGATTATCGAAATCAGACATCTGCGTATCGCAAACATGCGTATGTAATAGCAACATTTTTTTCACAGATTTGGATTAATTCGTAAGCATATGTTAGGTTTCTCAAACGTACCAAATTGCGCGCAATGTACGATAAGGGGAAAAAGAAAGATTCCTCCATACTGTACATATCATGTGCCATAATTCATTTACCATACTTTGTGTCTAACTTTGTTCCAAGTACCTATTCAATTATATATATAAATATTATAGTACATAGTATAATAAAGTAAACCTTGATGTTATTGATAATTTTATTGTATACCTTTCACTTTCCTCTTTCCAAATGCCTAAATGATCGAGAAGAAAATCTGCACGATATTTTTATTTGAAATAAAACCGATTACTATCCTCTATCTGGAATGTATAATTTACTACTACACTGAGTATGAAATAATAATACTTTAAGCCTTAAGCAAAATACGACTAATAAAAATTTACTAGATTTAATTATTATTATTCGATAAAATTTTCATGGCTATATTTCTTATAATTTTTATTACACATTATATTAGAGATATTAATTTAAGATCCAAAAGTTTTTAGCAAAATTTTTATGAATTTATGTAAAAGGTAAATTTATTTTTCTTAAATGTCAAATTTTTGTTTTATAATGGATATAATAATTATTTGAACATTAATATTAAATTTTTTTTCTTTCACATATTTCTGGCATAAAAAATTAAACTTATTAAGAATTGCTTTCCTCAAACTCGCAATCTTTACTGCGAATAGTAATCATTTATCATATTATAAGAACTGCATATGCACATTCTTATTCCACAATATTTTTTCTACAATTATATTATAAGTAACAAAACATGTGCAAAACAGGAAAAAAGATTACAGGTGACAAAACTATACAATAAATACATATGTCTCGAAAATTTGTATTTTCACGAATGAAAACAAAAAATAAAACAAACTCAAGTATGATAAAAAAGATAATCTTGTTGCAAATAAAATGTATTATTCATGTTAAGTTTTCATGTGTTAAGAATAGCCAAAATGATGAATTTGTCAACAAAAGTTAGGTTAAAAATGAACAAACCATAAAATTTTGATTATATCAATCAAAATTCCAATTATCTCAAAAATTTTCTGATTAAATCTACTAAAATTCTAGTTGAGATAACCGAAATTCTGATTAATATGATTAGAATTTTCTGATTTATCCATTTTCAACTAAACATTTTTTTCAGTGTAATATTATGTAACTTGAAAATGTAATCATATTAATATTTTCTAATTATGTCCTGATATAAGTATATAAATATATAGAAGGTATTCCTCTTAAAATGAAATAAGTCTATGACTTCTCTAACCTGTCTAAGAATGACTTTTAACAGAGATATTAAAGGATCGCAATTATATATGTAATATATATATTTCATATATACATATATATATATATATATATATATATATATATATATAGATTTTTAATTTTAATATACACATAAAAGAATTCATGAAATATAACAACAATATAAAGAATATGGAATCATATGAAAAATATAAAAGTATTAATTTTGCATATTTGCATCGCAATTGCGTATGCAAATACGGAAAATTATGTTACAGTAATAAATAAAGATTCGCGACGCGTGATGTAAAATTGACAGTTTAGGAATATATAATTTGTTTTAGCCGTCGAAAATCAGTGCGATTGTTACTAATATTGCAATTACTATGCATGCAGTAATCTGTCCTTTTTAGCTGCATTATGTTCCATATATTTTGTCATAAATAAATTAGTATACATGAACATTATTACATAAAATAAAATCTGGATATTTATAAAATTTTATACATACAATATTTAATTTTAACGTATGAAATTTATATTTCATATATAAATTTTATAGACATTTTCATTTTGATTATTATGAAAAAAGAATGTTCGTGAAAAAAGTAATTTTAATTCAAGCAATTGATATTTACTCAGCAATTAAATTTTTAATAAAAAATCTATTAAAAAATATTTAAAAAAGACAATAGCAGCTAGAAAAACAGATTAATTGAAAAAAATTGAAATGAAACACTCATCATCTGATAACGTCCATCGATGTATCTTCTACTGCACTTACATCTGCATTACGTCAGCATTCAGAAAAACTCCAAGAATCTCTCTGCATCATCCCACGTCGATTGCACTTCATTTTATTTTATATAATACACTCGCGAAATTCGCGAAATTATTATTTTAATGTCAAATTAAGTAATTTAATAATTCATAAATTTAATAATTAATGGGTATTTATTGTAAAACGACATTTGCGAATTTGGTTAAAGAGTTTGTATGTGTTCACTGCACCTCTCTTTATATTATTTCACAATCACTCCCCCTACCGCAACGCAAAAATCACGATTTAACTCATGAATTTATTAAAAATTATTTATAATGAGAAATAAAAATGATTAAAAGAAATTATCATTCAGTATTTATGTGGTAAACACTGAGCAAAAAAGTCTAAGTGAACATAAATCGAAAACTCGATCATTTCTAGATAAAAACCATTTTGTATGTTATAGTATCATAACTGACTTATTGCGATTTCTATGTGCAATGTATATGCAATGTGAAAATTAACCTCAGTATTTACAAATCACATTCTGATTTAATTTCCATACACGCTTTATAACTTGCTTTATAAAAAATTTCACCGGAAATCAGTAATTGTTGACCAGCAACCAGCATTACGATCAAATGGGCGTTATGGGAGATTACCTCATTAAACCAATAATTTTTCCAGATAAATTATGAGTACTACTTATCTTAATTTCTCTCTTTTCACATCGTATGCAACACGTAGAAAAGACAATAAGTCAATTATGATACTAATACAAAATTGTTTATATCTCAGAAATGATTAAGCTATCGCTATTATATAAATGTTAAATGATTTATTTTGTACATCCTGTATAATTGATGTAGTCTTTTTAAATTATAATTTATAATAGAATATTTATAAGTTAAATTTAAATATATTTTATATAACAAAACGAAACCTGCAAATATTTCAAATATAATATTATAGATTTAATTTATATTAGTTACCTCACGCAATATGTATCTAGTTTTACGTGATTATATGATTTACGAAACTACACGAAAATATTAATTCCAATATTAAAATGCACACAAAAATCGAAAGCGACTAAATAGTGTAAGTCAACAATAATAAATTATATTTAATATTTAAATAAATCATAGCTTATATGTAGTAGAAAATTAATTTTCGACTACATTAGGAAGATATAAGATTATAAATTTATTTATTTTCTTTATAATATTTCTTTGCCAGAATTATATACAATATTAACATATTATATTTAATATTATAAATATATGCAACAATTGTTCTATTTTTCTTTTAATTGCAATATAATTTGTTACAAATCAAATGCAAAAGAATATTCTAATGAAGTTTCTGTCTAAAGCATGTTATTTTGATGATATTTACATTTTTAAGTAAGATAAGTTAAATTGATTTACACTCTTTTTTCGCTCGACTTTTTTTTTATACAAAAGACTGCATGCAAAAATCTACACGGAATGAATTGCACTGATTTCAGAATTCGGCGAAATTTTGACGAAAAAAATATCTTTCACCATATCCTAAATTTCACTCACCGATATCGTCATTCACACATTCTTTCATCCGAATCTGTAACAAAAAGAAATATCGTTCAATTGAATTGAGATTACAAAAAATATACAAATAAATAAATATAGAGTGTCTGAAATGTAAATGTCTACCTTTCTAAACCAGCCCTGTTTAGCCTGAACCGGATCCTCCGGTGCAATAATCACATCAATCTCTAATTTCACAAATATATATAACTATCTCTTACTTTAACATTAATTGTACACGAGATATATATGTTATAAGTTTTAATAATGAATATTATTTCAAAATGTAATTTATATTATATATTTCATTTTAAAAGAATATTTATTTGTTCTTTATTTAAAAATATTTTGCATATATTTAAATTTAATTAATTGATTTTAAATTTAATATAATCAATATGTCATTATAATATAATTTATTTATTTTTATTTCGCGTAAAAATCAATCGCAACTTCATAAATGTATAAAGAATTCTATATTAGTATATTATATAATTAATATCTATTCTAATATTCGCATGACAAAAAAGAATTGTGAAGTTTTATCAATAATATTTTAATTTAATACTTTGCGTAATGCAGTTAAAAGTATCCAGTTTATCTTAAAACATACACGAATACAATTATTAATAATCATCTCTTAAATTTTATAAAACTAAAATCTGAAATATATTATAATTTAAAAAGAATAATCAAACATTATTTAATGATTCGTTGAAAATAAAATAGAATTATGATGTATAAAATTTTTAAGATCATTAAATATTATTCTTATTGAAGAGAAAATAGAAAAAAAAACTCAGTAAGAAACTATTATGTGTTGCATTGAAGTATTAGTATTGATAGTAATAAAATTCTAATTGCAATGTATTAAGATTAATCCTTTGCGTTACGACGAATATTCAACCACGGTTCATTAAATAATCACTATTTTCCTACAGGAGATGTATAATGATTTATGCATATCGGTTAAAATATCCATTCCAAAATATAAATTGAGCATTACAGTTACATTTGTAATATTGAGTGACAACGAAATGTAATAAAGAAATAGAGTTGTTATTCAATCAAATTGTAATATTGTTTTAGTTAAAAAATCGTTTTTACGATTTTCTATTTCGTTGAATATTGTCGCGCAGCGTAGCGCGATAATAGCGGTGCTACGCGTGTGTTTCGTAGTAGAGTCACTCGTGATATGAACGTTGTGTTGCATCGTATACGGCGCGTATGTGTCCGACCTACGCGTGACTTTGACCTCGACACGGCGCGACACATCTTAACGGGTGTCCTACCAATATATACATCTGTCTGATTATAAGTCAAAAATATATGATTGAATTCTTTCGTATTGCAAGTAAGAAGTATTCATATTTTGAAAATAGACAACGAACACTGTGTTACTGATATTTCACTCATGATGCAGCAAGGGAAAAATAAGTATAATAGATTTCCAACAAAATTATACGTTTATATACAGTGAATACAAAAAGTATTCGTACAAAGAAAATATTTTTTTAAAAAACTTTATCTTTAAAAATTAAATATTATCCAGCGAAAAATGAGTCATCGAATTGATCATCGAATCAATATCGATACGATAATTTCAACATCAATTCGACTTCGATGTTTTAATTGATTTCATTTCTTGCTGGGTAATTAATAATTTATTCATAAAGTATAAAATAGACTGTATGTTTCTTAAAATTATATATACCAAAAAGATGTATATTAATTATAGAAAATATATTAATTATAGAAAATTATAGAAAATATATCTGAATAATATAAAAATATATCATCTGAAAAATAAGCGAAACTTAAAAGTTCCATTGTTTGGCTCAAAAGTATTCATACAGTCGAGAAATTCAGCTTAAATATCAGAAATACATGCGAAGCTCATTTGTATATAATATGTTAGAACAGAATGTATTCATTGTATAAAATTGCTAATTGATATTTATTTTCTACAAATGAGACTTTTTTTATAAAAAATTTCCTTGTACGAATACTTTTTGCTCTCACTGTATGTAAAATGTCTAATTTGTTGAAGACATATTTAATGGAAGTAATTATAATTTTATAAAGGATACATATATAGATATTTATTACATGTAATACGCATTTATTGAATATATGTATATTTTATATATATATATATATATATATATATATATGTATATGTATATATATATATATATATTGAATGTATGACTGTTATTTCAAAATTTAGCAGTACATTAAATGAGTTTAAATAAGTATTGTTTATATTAAATAGAGAGATAAATATAACGAGAGAGAGAGAGGGGGAAAAGTCTTTATACATTATACATTATACATTAGAAAAAATTATCAAGTATTTCTAAATTTAAATTAATTACGTATCTTGTCATTTGTTATCGTTCAATAATAAAAATCTTGTTTAGTTTTGTGAAATGTCCAGGACATACAAACGAATAGATAGCTACGACGACGGAAAATAAGTAGCGCATGCAATGTTTTTATTGAACCAAATCTAGACGCTGGCACATTGCGTGATACGCTACAGCATTGCGTGGAATTATAAATTTATACAGCAGGCACGTGTATACCGTTAAAAAGATTATTTATCCAAATCAGAATATCGTACCATGTTGCTCGCCTTTCATGCGAACAACATTTTATACAAATGGCATTTTCTGATAGTCATCAGAAAACTTCAGATAAATATCATCTATACACCTAAGTTTTAATTAAGTTAAATTTAATAACTTATCTCAAATTTTTCATTCATGTAGTGAATGGAGTATAATATATCATACGAATCGCATATATTGATGTAAGACATTCATGAAATGTAAAATATCTTAAATGAAGATGATTTTCGATAATTAATTGTGCAGGTCACACATCATCAACGGTTGACATAGTTCCGTCATATCTAAATAATATGATCCCGTGCATCCATTACAGATGATGCAATTAATTACCATGCGTCAAGTGAATGTCCACTACGGGCGACGATGTTCATTAGAATTTCAATCGTCGTGTTTTATAAATTCGTATACTTATGAAAAATATATAAAAAAACTTCTAAATATAAACAAATATTTTAAATTTTACGTCACGAACGAATTGCAGTATCATACTACAATATGACATACATAATTTGAAAAATAAAATTTAAATTGTAACTTACATATCAATGATGATTAATTTTCAATTCTATTAATTAATTTAAATATTGTATATACTATTTGAAAAAATTATGTCAATTTTTACTCCGTTGAGAAATTTATTTTTTATGTAACAAAAATAATCATTATATAAATAATAAAAAATAAAAAATGATTGTAATAATTAACTCGTATTCTAACAATTAACAATAACGTTTCAAATGCGAATAGTATATGCGCATCTAGCTTCTCATATATGGCGAGCTGCAAAACATAGCTGTGATTATTATTTGCAAAGTTGCGTTATTACGGCGCGTGTGTTCAACTACACTGCATAATTATCTATTTCGCAGGTAAATCATTATACAACGCCGTGACCGATTGCAAGTGAATTTTACAAGAGACAATGTTCAGCAAGACGGAACGATATATTTACCAGCCGCGAGCAATTGAGGTTTACTTGCTTTAATAATATCTACGCGCATACAAATTTACAAGTGTAAAAAATTTGAAAGAATAAACAAAATTAAAAGCAAAGGCTACAACATGATTTTTATTCATTGGATTAAGAAAATTTATAGAACGCGAAAGATTTGGAGTTAATTGGAGTTAAACGTGTATTAAATAGAGACGAAATTAGCTATAATAATATACGACTAAAAATACAATTTAACTTCAGTGATTCATGAAAATTCCCAAAATATTATATTTATTTACATTTACCGTAACGGTTCAAGATCGGCTTAAAGGATTAATGTGGGAATGTATGATTATATGAACATAACTTTAAAAGTCATCATCAAAAGCAAATATGAAGGAAACAAAATACGTGTTTTGTTGCACATTTTTTTCTACTAACTTGATTTTATACAAATCCAATTATACAAACAACGATCTTTTATTTAACTAAAAAGAAATACTTTAATTTTCTGAATTCATTATTTTATATGAAGACAAAAAAGAAATGCAGTCAATAAAACAAAAGTAAAAATTTCATAAACTTTTTTCTGATCTCATAGAAAAAGAATGGCAATGTCTTTATAGATTTGATTCAAAATCTCTTTTGTTTACATATAAGAAAATTTTTAATAAAGAATAAATATAGATAATGTAGTAAAGATTTATACCAATATTCATGATCATTCTCAAAAAATATCTCATGAATGAGTTACTTGAAAAGAATAATCTGTTTGATACAGTGACGACAAATCCGTGACTAAGAAAAAGCCGCGAGGGAAATGAGTTTACGATATCTGCTGATTAATTGGCATAGCGGGCAAACATTGTCGAGAGACCTAAGGGTTGTTTGCTTGTATATACATCGGCTGTAAGGATGAAGGACTATATAGACCCGTTCGAGTATTGAACGAGCGCACGTTGACACGAACACTCGCGTACGTGCGTTCTCCAGAACATGTGGCAGGCGCGTACCTCTACCCGTGTAGCTTTTGTGTTACAAATCATGTTTACATTATCGCTACACTTGTGCCGCTGCTAACCGGTGTTCTATACGCGCACTCATTCTCGACAGCCTAATAGCCCGAGGAGGCTAGGCAGCCAATTTACTGAGCTTGAGGGCTATGGCGATTAGTTTGATTTTCGGATTCGTTAGGTCTATAGTCATCGAAAAATCGGTTCCGCGCGGGAAACGATAGACTCTGTTCCGATGGAAAAACATTATATTAAATCATAAGAGATTACAGAGATTTCCCAGAGTAACTTTTATTAATGCAAGAAAAGGAGATACAAATAAAATTTAGTTTAATATTTATATTATAAATTTAATTTTTAAATAATATTAGTGAAATTTTACGTGTAAGAAATTAGATAAATTAAAATCAGGTTTTTATTAAAAAGCAATTTAAAGATTGCTTTTGCGAGATAATATTACAGCTACAATCATTTTGAGACGTTAGTTAGAAAGTATACCAATGTTAAAATACAACCGTTTCATATGAGTGAAGAACGAATGAGTATAATAGCTCTAATGCGACGCTATTAGTTACTTCGGCGTCTAGCGTCACTGCTGGAGTTACTAATACCATCGTATTAGCAACCAAGTTAAAAGCAGAACAGACTATAGCCGTTAAATATTGATTCGGAAACATTTAACCGTCTGTGCTAAAACTAATCAGTCGGAATGTACTTTTCGGACAAAATTGCATTTACCATGTTTTGCACGTCATGATTAAAAATATCTTTTACGCATATTATATTATAACGTTGATAATTTTCCTCTTATAGATTTCTGTCATTTTCTTTGCATTAAATTTATAAGGAAAATATTTTCTAAAGATTTTAAATGAATGTATCAAATGGCGCATAAATAAAAATGTAAACCTAAATATTAGGTGTAGTAGAAAGAAATCCATTATTTTTCCATTCAATTTCATGCAAAAATAATGGATTTCTTTCTATTACATCTAATATATTTTTTTTAAATTTGAAACTAAAATTTATTTTTACATTTTGAACACAACACGTAATGGAAATAGATAGAATATTGTGAAATTGAATTCGGTAAAAATATATTCTAATATATTATTAATAATTGTTTATTATCAACGTTTTAACGTCATGATGTTATCCATACATATGATGTTAAATAAATTATATGAATCATACGTGGCACTCCGATTTGGAATCTACATTTCATATATTGATTGTAATGACTGACAACGGTGGTAAAAAACATTAACAACAAATCTAATCTGTAAATGAAACTTTATTTTCAGATTATTAATTTGTGCCCTATTTTATATTATAGCACAAACTAAAAGACATAAAAGTATGTATAATTACATAAATGATATGTTTCTGTATGATATTCACAATTTGTTTTCCTATATAAATTTCAGAATAATTGTAACCAATTTACTGCGAGTGACTCAGAACGAAAGAAATTTCATTTAATTTAGATATAATCAAGGTTTCTTGCTAAAGAAAGATCGATTCCAGATTAGTCGATAAGCTTATAAATGAAAGATAGTTTGTTAAATAGTTTGTTGAAACATCTATACAGTTCATTCTACAGTTCATTCTATATCTTAATAAGTTACACGCGATTATAATACTTAAAAATATATCTAAATTTTAAAAAAATATCTATATTTCTTTCCATATATTCAAGTCGTTATATCCCGGAGATTTTTAAATAAATGTCACAAAAACGATGATAAAACTCAATAAGTTTACGAAATTCTTTATTAAACCGATATCAGGTCGATATCATAATCCCGTTGGCAATAACAACCGGAGAGAAGCCAAACAGAAACTTTTCTACAAGAAGGAATATAGTATATTAGCTTCGGCGATCACGTCACAAAAGTTATTGCGATACAATGACAATCTTTATAAATGATTCAAACGGGCGCAGAATTGTCAGGAGTTGTGTGACATTGTTCAACCGTTCGGGGACACGAAGCCCCTTCTTTGCCTCTTTTTCTCCACTCTCTCCAAACAAAGGACTTTTTGACACGCAAAATTAACCAAAAGAAAGGAGAGTAAAAAAAGAGATGTGACTGGAAAAGGGATGAATGTGTGTGGTCTCGGCGAACAATATTGCGCAACGAGAAGCCGAGGAGAGAATGAGAGCGTCGCAACATCTCGATGAGACGAGACACGAAAGCGAGAGGAGATTCTTTCTCTCTCTCTCTCTCTCTCTCTCTCTCTCTCTCTCTCCCTCTCCCTCTCTCTCTCTCTCTTTCTCCCTTATTATAAGGATAGTCGCAGGAAGGAGATCCCAGGAAGCAAAAGGAGGGTCTCCAAGATGTCGTGACAGTGAAGGGTCGGATATATCGTTCTACGAGCCACTGCAACAGATATAACGGGTACGGACGGGGGTCCGGAGCTGCCGACGCGAGACCCGAGCGATGAAGGTGAATTATACATGACGTAGAACACAATCGCCCCTCTCTCGCCGCGGCCCCGTCTCACGGCCCTACCCGAAAACCACCCCCAAACCGGCTTCCGCCAAACTGCCCGTACAAATGCCGACACTCGGGGATACCTCCTGATGTCCGCTGTCACCCGGCCTGTCGCTCGTCGTTCTACTGAACGCGAGTGTCTTCGATTCTCTAGCCGAAAATTAGAGATCGCGGAATATCACGTATGAACGCGATTGTCTTCGTCTGTCTGTCGGTCGTAAAGTCAATGGATCGTATCTACATCTTTGTTTACTGTTCTATCCGAAATTACATTTATTTAAAATATATCGTGTTATATCGAGGTAAAAAAATCTTAAATTTTACAACAAATTTTATTCGAATCTGTTAGTCGATTGTCAATACGTACGTTGCTACAACTTTATGACTCTAATACATTCAAATTCTTTCTTCGTAAAGAATTTATTTTTTTATAAATTTATTTTATGCTTTTTCCAAAAATCCAAATTGTGGTTTGAATTTAAATATTTATTACGATTTTTATTATAATGACTGTGAAACATGAGAAAATTGGCTCGATTATCTGATATTATCTGATAATTTTTGTCCATTTTACACAAACGATTTCTTGATTTCATATTTAAGCGGAAGAGTTGATGCGACAAGACGGTTCTTCGTATTTTTACAAGAGTGTTAATGGCGTCGAAAGACCCTCTCGCCTCAACGAGAATGTACCCTCACTTCTTCGCTCGTCCCGTAATTGAAAAAATATGAACTTTTTTGTCGCCGCAGGAGAGTACTTTCTACCACCCTCTTTGCTTACCGCTGTCTTAGTTGGCACGTTATTATAAAACATCGTAGCGCTCCGTAGGCGAAAAATTAAGACCAATTTCGCCGAGAGAAGAAAATTGATTTAAACAGAATTACGTGATGTGATATAAAGAAATCGAAATAATATTACTTAGATTCATAAAATTAAATGCACAATTGTTTTATATTTCCCAACATACATATATATTACGTAGTTTTTATAGAGAATATCTCATAAAATATTTATCTGTCCTAGAAAAGTTACAGCATCTTAACAAAAAAACTATCCTAACTAAAATTTTTATTTCTATTTTTATTTATACGAAATGTTCAGTAAACTACAGCACAAGAAGTTACAAAAACAAAAAAGCGTAAAATAAATATTTTAATTGCTTATGTAATGGTTATGTAGTTTTTGAGAAAAAAGTTACGTTTTTTATTTGTTTTTTTACCGAAGAATAATCTCCTTATTGATTTTACCACGTTTTAGTGGACGCCCTGTATAAATAAATAATTGCTTTAATAGATTTTGTTTTACAAATAGTTAAAAATGAAAAGCTTTTTACACAAATCAAAAACGATGGATATAAATAACAAAATCTTATTTTATAATCTCTGAGCTTTTATAACAAAATTTATACAAAGCTCAATTATCTATCATATCTATAAAAAATTAATCCAATATTAAAAATTAAAAAAATTACGTAAGAAAATGATAAGAAAATCTAAACAAGCTTTTGTTAAAAAGTATTTCTTTAGAAAAAACTATCGATTCAAAAAAGATGATATATCTGCATCTATTTGTATCTACATGAAGCTTATTTAGATATTTATAGAAACTCCTACTGTATATATTGCTTATTATTCTTTTTAAATCTATATGTTAATGAATTACAATCACATTATAAATACGCGGTATATTACAAGCATTTATTTTACTAGACTGTAGACCAATACTTAATTTTTTTTCTTAATAATAATTAGCGAATACTTCATTATTTATTAAAAACTAACGCGAATGTGTTTCTTAATTTCATGAGCTGACCACATTAAACATTCGACAAACTTACTTATTTTTCTGTACGCAGTTTCCTAAGGTGTTACCCCTTACGCCTCTATAATAATTACCAAGAATTGTTAACGTTAATCCGCGAGCCCAATTGCCAGTGGCGGTTGAAAGACGCCATCGTAGGTAAAAACAAGAGCTCGTCTCCGCTAATCAAAGTGTTTGCCTTCGCTTAATCCTAGCTTAGCGGAGACTTAAATATTCCTTGTAAACTCCCGGCCAACGTCGGGGATTACTAAATGGGAGCAGCGCGAAGGGGTCTTGTCTTCGACTTAGCTAGAAAGTGCCAAGCTTGACTGTAATAGGATAAGACCGGAGAGAGGAGTTTTCTCCGACGACGGTGTACGCTTCAAAGCGTATAATGTATCGACGAGGAAAACCACCATCTCTCCACCCGTCGTTTCTCCCAATGTCGCGGCTTAACGGTCTAAAGCCTCGTTCACTCGGTTTTGTCCCATAATGATCTACAAGAGATTCTAATTGACGTATTATCGCCTGATACCAATTTGATCTATTTATAGCTAATTTCTTAACTTAATTTCTATTATATAGGAGTAAGGAGTTCCGAGCAAAATAAGATGCACTCATTGAGAAATAGACTGTCTGCATGTAATAACATATATGGTACTACGTGTCTATGTAGAAAATTATTTATCCTCGATACGCATCAATTCGACTCAAAATCATACAAATTGCAAAGTCAGAATTAAGATGTTCATCGTCAGAAAGTTTTCTTCACTTTAAGGGCAACCACTCTCTACGTATCCTATCAAAGAGAAAAGACATGTAACACGCATTAAGTGCACAAGAGCACGCGAGTCGCAATAGAGCATCCGCATGCCTCCTCGCGTATACTCGCGCGTGTATACACACACGTGTACTATACTAGAGGGTTATACTTGGTCATGCACGCGCCTACCAGTAGCGTGGCAGCGTACTTATATCCATTGTTACGATACACACACAACAACGCGGAACACCCTATTGCGCTGAAGTGCCTTGTCGCACCACGTCGCAACGTCGCGCCGGGCAACACATACATTAAGAGACCCGGAGAAGTATGCATGTTTTGAGAGAACGGTATTATATCGAGCATAAAGAGCGGCCGCGTCCCAAGAGGATGTGCAGCGTGTACGTGCTCGTATGCTTTATTCGACCCCCGACTAGGAACGAAAACTCCCTTCTCTCTCTCTCTCTCTCTCTCTCTCTCTCTCTCTCTCTCTCTCTCTCCCCCCCTCTCTCTCTCTCTGTTTGTCTTTTTCTCGGTGACCCTCTCGATTCACCCTATTTTCATCACATACGTCTCCCTTGTGTCTATGTACCATCATATCCTACCATTTCCTTCTTTCTCTTCATGTCTATTCTTTCTATTTATCTCTCTCCTTCCTTTCTCGCTTCAGTAATATGGGATGAGACTGAACAGGTTGATAATCTCCGTATAATGCAAAAACTCATACTGCATCCTCCATCAGGTCTCTTAACTCTCTTATATTTTTCTAATTACTTCAAATCATCCCTCTTCCTTCGAATCTTCTGTTGTCTTTTTACAATTAACGTTTTCTCTTTCTCTCTTTACCTCCCCCCCATTAACAACCCCACACATACACACACACACACACCCACACACACACACACACACACACACACACACACACACACACACACACACACACACACACACACACACACATCTCGTGATCGAGTAGATATCTAGCAAACAAAAATATTTCCTTAGCATTATTGTTAAAAGAATTGCAATCAATGGAATCACATCAATGGTTTACAATATTCTAATCGATATGGCAAGTTTCGTTTCGGTGGAATCAAACGTCAAAAGTTACTTGACGTTGCGGCTATCGATATTCGCTTGCGATAGATAGCAAAATAAAAGTGATTAAACACTTCTAAATCGAAATTTAGTCGCTCAAAGTTAGCTCAAAACTATCCGCGTCTAATTCAACGTCATAGTAATTATTACACAAAAAACGATATTTTAAAAATGTATCTCTTAACATGAATGAAATTTAGATGACTGAAGAGAAGATTGTTCTTTATTCCAAACTCTTGTACATCTTTAATGAACAGAATTGAAATGTCGCAGTCAACTGGCAATGCGACGAAAATTTTGTGTCAAAATAAAATCAACTCGTCGCAACTCGTGGATACTCGCGGATTACGTGTGTAAACCTCGTAGGAATGGTCAAACGAAGCAACGTCGGTTTACCCAGGGAATTACTGCGCGGACCAGGCAGCCGATACTCTTAAAAGGTTAATGCGTTTCTTTTCTAGGTAGTGACGTGACATTAGAAGAAGGAAAGCTACATTGCTCGGTCTCTGGAACTTGACTTGCGGGCAGCACCAACCTTGCTTGGTCCGTGTACTCTATTCGATGTCGGTGTAGATCGAATATAGTCGACTGGTGATCCGTTGGTCGCAGGACTAGCAACCATGATTCTTTTTCAACTTGCGTCTCCTCAAGTCTTCCTGGGCTGGCTGGCCTACCCATTCTATCCACCTATCCACCCGTCTTTTCCGTTGCTTGTCCCCCTTCGAGTTTGCGTGGATCCCTTTCGACTTTTACTTGTCTCCTTTACCTCCGCCACCCCTTGATTTGCGCGGTTCTTCCAGATTGGTTCTTGTCGCTCCACCTACCACCCGCTGTCGTCTCTATGCGCGACATTAAGTGCTCTGCTTTGATTTCTGTCGACGATCGAACACAGTAAATTCCTATTGACCCCGTCTGCCATCCCGTTATCACGTTAAATTAGTCGGTAGTAATGATTATCGACTATCTTCCTCTTTCTCTCTTTCATCGCGCCTCGTTCTTTATGTCGTATCTCGTACTCGGATGCAATGAAATCTTTTGCCTTAAGTACAGTATCATTGAAAAGTTTAGAAACGTACACTTTAAATATATCTCGATACTTATAATGTTCAAAGCTGATTTATAAAAAGCAATCTTCTTCAATCCTTAAAATTCAATGACATAACACTTAAAATATATCGAGACACATATAATATAAATCGAGGCGAAAAGTCGTGTAAGAGAAGCAAGTGCGTATATAAATTGATGATATTTCCAAAAGCGTAATAGGTGGTATCGGTAAAGGAATACCTCATATACAAATCTGTGAGAGTTAAGAAGAAGACCAAGCATAACGGTACTGCGTGACAGTGTCTCCTAAATATTCAAGCGGGGCAGGTACCTAAAACTTGGCAGCTTTATCTCGGCATTACTCGAAAATTTATTCATATATAATGAACAGTTGAATAATGTAGGAGGTTAACCCCTTGTTCTGCGCCTACAAAGCCTACGCGAGGAAACTGGGAACTCCGAATATTGCGAGGAGGAGGAGATGGAAGAGTAAGAAGTAACAAACGCGGTACCAGATTATATTTAACAGCCCGGATGGGGTCTTCAGATTGGGGGAGAAATGTATTTTCCATGGAATTATGTGGGGATACAGTAGAATTAAGTGTACCATATTTGATTATTACCCTTTTAATCTGACTGCACACCGTGGCGAATGTTCTCTCTCGTAAGAGATACTCCCGCGTAATTGCACGTTTCATTATCGATATATGTGTATAATACATAACGTAAATTCAACTTTTTGCAATGTAACATATAAATAGCAAACCACGTTTTTAAAGTCGAATATCTGTATAGAACGAAAATTTTCAAGATATATATTTGTCTTATTGATGAGTATATATTTTGCCGACGAAGAAAATATTTTGGATTCAGTTCAAAGACGACCGCATCAAGAAAACGTCTTTTGCATCTTACATAATACACTATTAAGTCCATAATAGAATAGAAAAGGGCGCTGAAATAAATCCGTTTCCAATACTCTTTGTAATTTGAGATGATCGGCTTGGCGTAGCCGTATGGGACTCCCGGCTACTCTGATATGTGTCACCAAGAAGTAGCGCTGATCTGTGATGTGATCCGGTGGGTGAAAAAGGTTGCGAGAAGATCAGATCAAATGGATTACGGAGGAGAGAAAGTAAGAGAAAATGTCCTCTCGAAGAAGAAGAAGAAGAAGAAGAGCGTAACTTTGTCGACAGTGATCCGCCATGCGTTTAAGGCCCGTATTTATAGTCGCGTTACTCCAAAACAACTTAGCCGAATCTTGCGATAAGATGCAGTCTGATAAATAGATCTGGAGAATCAATTTTTTTATTCGATGCATCATATTTGCAATCGCGATTCAATTTAGAAACTTGGATACATTTCTCTTGAGATGTGCTAGTTTTGTTTTTCGCCATTCAATAATCAATTCTTTAAAAAAAATTATCATGTGCATTAATAATTCTTGAATTTCGTAACATTTCTCCGGAGGTGAGAAGGAGCATGATTACTTACGTGAAACTTGAACTGAGTCAAATGCATTTTTTAAGTTTAAATTAAAATGAAAATATTTAAATATATGAAATGACTTTAAGTGGCGTCGCGATTATATATTTACAAATTAAGAAGTGGCATTTGTGCATATTATTAGCGATTTATTAGAATCCTTTTGAGAATTTCTATTTAAGATTTTATTTAATTTGTAATATTCATGTGTGTCGCGCATGACATAAAGTTTTGAATTTTTTTTCTTTTTTCGTTTTATTTTCGTGATCGCATTTCGATGGAATTCACAATGTACAATGATAAAGTACATGTCGCGTTTGATTAACGTCGGAAATATCGTGTAGTCCCGTGCAATTATTTTATTCTGATTAATACGCGCGATCGTAATTAGCTGTTTTCGAGAGTTATAAGTATAAAAAACGAATATAAGAGAAAGAAGAGGTCTAGGAAGCATTGAGTGACAATAATTTTACAGTGTACAATAATCATAATTTATCCTTCTAGATGTTAATTATTCTAGGCATTATTATAATTCATATATTTCTGTTTTATAGTTAAATGTAGTTCCTATCTTGTCCACAACTTTGCTTTAAGAGAATGTAAGCAGTAGGTTATAAGAAATTGACCAATCACAGTCGATTATTTTTCTCATATTCAACTGATTAGTCAATTTCTTAAAACTTTATGGCCTCTTAAAGTAAGGTTGTGAACAAGATTATCCAACATGATCAATTCGTTGCTGAACATCGTGTCAATGAATGATAATTTTAATTTTATTAAAATAATATATTTGCTTGAAAATAAACAATATATATTTTTCGTAATAAGTTTATTACAGTTTTTTTAAGATTAAATTTGAGAAATTTGGGGGGGATTATTAATATTTCAAATTGATTGCATTGAAAGTCCGACAATCATATCGGCACGCAATTACCATTTCTGAAATTAATTTATTTAAACGAATATACATAATAATTCAATATCTTAACATTCAGACCGTAATGGCGCTATTTAAAGTAAAATATATTTTTATAAAATACTATAAATTTATGATAATTTGTATTATTTACGAAAAGTATTGACATTAATATCAAATATCAATAATATCACAAAAATCTTTTAGCAAATCTGGCTTTATGAAATGATCGGGAACGTAAAACCTTCAAAGTGATAAAGTATATGTCGAAGAAAAGAACGGCGAATAATGCACACTTTCGGCATAATAATGGTACCTGGCTCATCCTACGCTATATAGGAACTTCAGATATAATGGTCGGGGTGGAGTGTAGAGAGGAGCGGGCTGAGAGGAGAGATCGGCGTAGTGCTTGCTAATGGAGGCGCATTGCTCCCGTCAAATATACGTCTACTTATCAGCTTAATACTCACGCACGTAAAACAGCAGAAATAGCGGAAGCAAAAAGGACCATGCAATATGCGTTAATACAGAGAAAGATCGGTGCATTGTGAGTATTCCTGCGACGAAAAATATAGTGCTTATTCTTCCGAAATTAAATTATTCTTTTAAATTCAAAATTATTAGCATAATCAATAATTAAAAAACTCAATCAAAGTTGCTTAAATTTCGGATTTATCCTCATAATTACATTTCTTTTTTTTTATTTTATGTTATTTTTCAAATTTATAAATAAATTATAATTGAAAAAGTTTAAAATCAAAGTGAAAAAAACTAAAACTAATATTAATAAATTTAATTTTTTTCAATGCTATCATAAGAAAATATATTTAATTAATTGCGTTTACATTAACACTAATAATCAAGAATATCATTTCCTATAATCTAAATTCAATAAAATTATGGTTAAAAGCAAAAGATTTAGTGTATTTGTCAAATAAACTCAAAAAATAAAATAACATAATTTTAAAATAATTCTCATTTATCGAAAAATTATCATCGTTCACTTCAATTCTATAGTCTTTCAATTTTGAAAATTTTTCAATCTTTAAAACTCGAATCGATAATCCTACTTAGACAGAACTTAATAAAAAAATAACAAACTTTTGCGTCAACTTGATGTACCCATTATTCAATCGATTCAAGAATGCAATCAATAATCGTTTACGAATCAATGTTTTAGAGTCGATTCTCGATAATCTGGTAGTCCATCGACCTACCGCAGACGAAACCTTTGAGATCGTGAATGTACGAGAGAGAAAGAGAAAAAGAAAGAAGAAGAAGAAAAAGAAGAAGCTAGATCAAAGGCCGACAGAAAGAAAGATAAAGAAAGAGCGAAAGGGTAAAAAGGAAAGAAGGAAGAAGAGAGGGAGGAAGAGAGAGAGAGAGAGAGAGAGAGAGAGAGAAGAGTGTAAGAGGGATTGAGGGAGGAGCGAGGGAGGGCAACGCGCATGAGAGAGATAACTGGTGTACGGATGCTGCGTGCTTCTCCATTTTGTCTTAACGCGGTGTATGCGGTTGCTAGGCAACAGCCCTTACGCTCCATTCATATATAATTCAACAGCCAATGCGGGCCACGCGGGCCCGCACCCTCGCTCAGTCATTCGGCTTCGCGCTGCTCCGAAACGGCGGCTGAAACAGTGGCACGGTGCTTATAAAGCGCGCGCACGCGAAAGCCTTCGAAAGGCTTTCGCGTGCACGCATATTCGCGACCACCACCGCTTCTTTCCCCTTTTTTCTCCTACGCCGACCCTCACCAGTGGCCCTACCGCGGTCGCTCCCGTGTTCTCCATCCGACGTTTGGTATG
>Ga0157364_1000923_pt1 | contig 23078 bp, 12 predicted proteins | sample AttsexASBM2_FD_111476 | JGI IMG/M metagenome (GOLD analysis project Ga0157364, IMG submission 111476) | Fungus gardens microbial communities from leaf cutter ant in Ribeirão Preto, State of São Paulo, Brazil - Atta sexdens ASBM2 | ecosystem: Host-associated > Fungi > Mycelium > Unclassified ...
AATTGACATAATTTGACTTGGTACATTTGAATACACTATCTTTTTTCTCGTTTCAACGGAAACGATGCCATTATCGCGAGCGTTTTCAAAGATCGTCGATGCAGTGAATGCGAGAGATCGGGAACGACCAAAGTGAGAAGCAAAGAGTAGGAAGATGAAGAGGAGGAGAAGGAGAAGAGAGGGACGTGAGCGAAACGAAGGACAAGATGATGGATGGTCCCTCTCCACCCTGCGCCGCGCGCGCGAAGTGAGGGCGTCCCGACGCTGACGACGATGCTGACGCTAATGAGCAAAATATGAGGCGCCACCCTACTACCCCTCTTCCGTCTTTTCGCCCTCTCGCTTTCTCGTTCCTCCTTGTCGAGTGCAGGCTCTCTACTTCGCCTGCCTCTCCATCTCCGGCCTCGCCAGGTATCGATTGTCGTTCGCGTTCGCCTAAAGACCAAGAAGAAGAAGGCGAGGCGAACGAAGAGGTGGAAAGGTTTCGTTCCGGAACGAAAACAAGATGATCTATCCGTCTGATTACTCGCGCCATCCTCCTCTCCCGCGATTCCTCGCGTATATTCCATTCTCGGTTTGTCTACGTGCATTACCGTATCTTGATCGTCGTCGCAGTTCTGCTCGACAATAAATAATGACCCTGTGTGCCATCCACGAAACTCTAGATACCGAGAGGAATCTTTGTTTTGTTCGAATAAATATCGACGGCATGCGGTACACCACGTAATAAAATACAGTTGACGACGCGATCGTATCATATACGACTATAAAACACATTAAAGGTGCACGAGAAAGTATTAAAAAAAAGTATCACTCGGGTCGCGTCGCAAAATAACGATTAATAAACATCACTTATCGTAATAAATATCGGGATATTTATAAATATTATCGTTAAAGAGATGTGATAAATGCGAGCATAACGAACGATTTTCGATGGCACGAAGTACAGCAGATAGAGCGCCGTACTGAAATTGCAGCGAGCTGGATACTCTTTGTCTGCCCCTCGGAATCTTTGTCCAGCGATACTAGCAGTCAACACCAGCACCACCGTCACCATGGGGTTAGCGCTGGATGTCCACACTCGTTTTTACCGCGAACGAGATGCTCCGACGACGAAAAAGGGGCCCGTTTAATTTCATTTCGCCGGCACCGCCCCTACTCTCGACGCCCGGAGCGACGAGGCATCGCGAAAAAGAAACTCTTCGACATTTTACGAGCGTTCTCGGCTCCTATCCTCCACTACGTTCCAGCGCCGTTCGCGCCAGCCCCTCAAAGGGGATCTCGAAAATCTGCTTGTCGCGGTGCAGCCCTTCGTTAAACGTCTTGAGACGCGCCCAGCATCTTCACAGTTCGCAACAGCGCGAAATTTTATCCTATACTGCGCGATTCTTTATCGTAACGACCTTCTGTCAACGCAATACATAATATTTGACTTGCAAATATTATGTATGTCTGCAAGTTTGAAGGTCGTAGAATAACAATGTCACACAAAGTGCACGGAAATACTCACATTCGAAATGCCAATTTAATATCTAAAAATTCTTTCAGATTAAAATAGTAATGATTCTGAAAGTAATATTACCATACGTCGCGGGATTTAGTAAATGAACCGAATGTTCCTGACGAAAGTCACGTGAGTTATATAAAAAAATTTTGCAACTATTCGTAATGCAAATATCCTTTTTCTCGCGCGTCTCTACTTCTTTTATTGGGTCACTCCATTTTTGTGTTAACGATCCCGTTTTGGTGTCACGCCTACTACTACGGCCGAGACATAGAAGAAAGGTTTTTGCGACGCGGCTCGCGGTGAGAGCTCGCTCGCAACCTCGTTAGAAATTACCGTACAGCCCATCCTTCTCGCCGTTAATGAAAGCCGGGTTCTGCGCGGCGAAGATTATTCGCGGTTTTTACATGCCGAGGCCATTCAACGCACGGGCGAAGACGCGCAACCTCCTGGTCCAAAGGAAAATATACTAGAGACTGACAAAAGGGAGAGAGAGAGAGAGAGAGAGAGAGAGAGAGAGAGAGAGAAAGAGAGAGAGACGGCAACGAGAATAGGCTAATTAATTTGGCAAATCATCGCGTCGCAGTGTAAACAGGGTGGTTCGATCTGTCTTTCCCGCACAAAGGGGGTGTCGACCAGAATGAACAGGAGTGACGACGAAGATGGTGCGGGGAAGTTCGTCCGCCGCGAGGGTGATATCAAAGGGGAAGACGAGGGATATCAATCCCCGGAGAAGCCACGGACTCAGCCTCCGCCGACTGTATAGCCGATGCTTCCGCAGTTCTCAACCACGAAATCCTCCGTTTGAATTTATCGCCGTCGTAACCGAACACTTTCTTTTCAGTAAGCTCGTCTCCATAATGTGCATCAAATCTTCTTCGCGTTTTTCCAAAACGGTTGATTTTATCGATAGAACATTCCCTCTCCCCCCCCCCCTTCTCTCCTTTCATTCTCTTTCTTTAGATAATCCTGCATTTATATATAGCATATATATATAGTGGATTTTGGTTCTCCAAAGCATTAAATCTTTTGAATAAAAATTTACCAGATCAACCGGAAATAGCTCCTCTCTCACGAAAGTCTTGTCAAGCCAGATATTACGCAGATAAATCGTAATGATTCATTTTAAATTTTTTTCCAAGTATATATAAAAAATTATACAGAATTAATGATAATTTTATTTATCACTTTTTGTATTTATATAACTGATTATATTATATATAACTGATTATAATTGATTCGATATATAATTGATTTGTTGAAATACGAATTAATTCGTATATACGATAATAATAAAATATCTACATTCATATTGATCAATATTGATGCAAAAGCTGCACAGAAATACTTTTACAAATTTGAAATCGTACGATTTTTATTCGAATTTGTAGCGCGTACGCCAATTGCGTTCGCGTGACAATTGCGAGTTCAGGTACCAATGGTGACACAAAAAACACCGTACTTTAGCGCCACGACTTAGTCTCTCCGCTGTTGTATCTTATCAGAGAATCGAGCTTGGTGCGAGGTCAAGGCGCGCTATCGTAGCCACGCAAACCACCTCGAGCTGCCTATATATGAGGTCACCCTCTTCGATCTAGACGTCTTCCTTGCGGTAAAGTATGAGCGCTTCACATGCTTCATCGAAGTTCGGTCGTAATCTCGTCCAAACATAAAACCTTGCTTTCTAATTGGTTAACTGCATTAAAAATCCACGATTCTGCAACAACGTAAAAAATTGCGATGCGAAAATCTTTCTCTCGTAAAGCAAAGACGTCTCTTGTCCTCTCTATGACCCAAATTCATCTAGTGTATGAATTTAATAATGATGATGAAGCGTAAGCAAATCGGAGGAAGAAACAACGACGATGATGACGACGGAAGTTGTCCGGAGCGGATACGGTATGATTCACCTATAATATCATTCTCTAGAATTCTCGGGGAAGTTGGTATAATCTCATGAGCGCGCGGTCGTCATCCGGAATCGTTGGCAGACGTGGTCGTTGCCTGGTTATCTTCGACCGTCGACAAAAGCCAACGTAGAATATGAAGGAAATCGTGAGCACCCCTACAGACTTCTTTACTCCCCCCGTTAGTATCACCCTATCTCTCTCGCCAGCTCTTTTTCCATGTCTTTCTCCTCTTTCTCTCTTACTCATCCGTCCATATATCCGAAGAGCCATCGCTCTGTCTCTATCCCGTTTCCTTTCTCTCTATCGCGGGACAGAGGGAAAGGGGGGAGGGGGGGGGGTCGAAGGGGTGCGCCGGGCGCGCGGGGTGGTTCTTTCCCTCCTGTGACGGAGGAGTTGAGAGTACCGTTGAATATGCATGAGAAGCTCGGGCTCCTATCTACCGTCCTAAAAACATTCAGTCGACGCTGAAGCGACCGATGCTCGGACCGCGCGCCTCGTCGCTCGCCAATCAATGTCTCCGACAGGGGCTCGTCTTGCGAAAATTTCTGTGAGACGACGAGACGATTCCTTGTAACTACGAACTAGAGAGCGAAGAGAACTCAAGAACGTCTTTTCCGACCTAACGCTACCATTGGCCACAGACGTGCACTGACATTTTTATTTTGTGGAAGAGAAACCGCGGGGTTCACTGTGCTCCGGGGAATGTTTATTTCACTGAATTTAGATCACCGTTTTTTATTGACGTACCGCTATTCACGACTGAATTTTCAATATTGAGGCTAAACAATTTATTATTTGGATAAGAAGTTAATATTAGAAAAACGATATATTTTTTTTATCAAAATCACCATTAAATTCTATTTTAGAAAAAAATATTTAAGATCAATCGCAATTTTCACGTTTTTTACTTCCGCAGATACATATATAATAAGTCCGGATAGGTATAATTATCTTCTGACGTAAATGAATACTTTCTACGCGCATCTTCTTTTGCCAGGACGGATTTGACATTGGAATCCGCCCGCACCGTTATAGATCAACCTTATCACAATCACCATCTCGGCCATAATTATGTTGTAACTGCGCGCATAAATGCCGGCGCGTAAAGTGAAGCGTGTTAAGCGTGACTCGATTATCTTTCGAATCAGACACGGAAGAACGCCGTGTCTGAAATATCGCTCTCGATCCCAAAGAACGAGCGCGATCTCGGCCGCGCGCGTGCACGCGTGCACACGCGCGCTACTTAACTACGCGCGAACGCATATATACGCAGGAATGCTTAATGCATTCAAATGATATTCACTCTCGCGCGCTGACGCGAATGCTTTCGACAAATTAACGCCGTGTATCGAATAACTATCTACCCGCTGTGAGAATGCGCGCGCGTGCGTGCATGCACGCGTATGTGTATGCGCGCGCCAGCGCGCGCGGTTTCTCGAGCATCTTGTAAATCAAACACACGATCGGTAGTTCCGATAATGCCTCCCCGGCGTTTCGCTCGATATAATTCCACAGAGGAACATTCGTGATTATGTGTAAACGGCTTCCCCTTCCGCGACGCATCTATCTAGTATTAATTCATATACATCTAGTATCTAGTATTAATTCATAGAAATCATGCTGTAACCTGATAATCCTTTCTAGTAGCTAGCGATAGTTAGTTAATCGCATAAGTCCATTTTGTGAACACGGTGCAGAAGAAGATAAGAAATAGTCAAACTGATTGGAAGCTTCCGCTAGAAGCTACTTTTATCGATATATAGTGACCCATTTTGAGGAGTATTTCCTCGTTGCATAACGAGATTTCTGTAAAATGCTCGATTATTTTTTAACCGGAAGAAGTATTCTTCCGGTCCTTATCAGCGAGGTCCGATTAGACAGAACGCAGGTGAACAACATGGTTCTGTCGCCATCTCTCGGTGACGGTGGGAGACAAGGTAGCCATTTTGTTTCTGGAGGTGGCCAGAAGGTCGCCGTGGTGTCGCGGCACACCCGCGCATGTCCATTGGTCCCTCCTACGATGTCCTCCCGACGGTGGTGGCGGCGGCGGCGGCGGCGGCGGCGGCGGCGGCGGCGGCAGCGGCGGCGGCGGCGGCAGCAGCAGCGGCGGCGCGACGGTTTCTCTCCGCTTCGTTTCGTCTTGCCTAAGCGACAAGGCGAGAGACGATGTACCCCTCTACCATGACCCACGTTCTCCTCTTCCATCCCTCTACGCGACGAACTCCCCACTTTGTGTCCACGATTTCCCCACCTCGGGGAACCCGACCACCTTCCCTTTTGTACCCGCCGCACCCTCTGGCCGTCGTCGCCACGGCGAAACGCTCCCCCTCCCCCTTGCCCCTTTCCTCCCCCTCACCGGCCACTGCCGACACGACCACTACTATCGTCTTCTCCTCTGGCTCTCTTCCACCTCCAACGGCGACGATCCCACCCATCCCACCGTCGCGCGATATTATCACTCCGTTTTACTCGCGATTTATCGGCCTTTATCAACTACATTGCCACCGAACGGTGTGTATCGTTGCTGCCTGGCTGCCTGACTGCGATCGCGTAGCCAACGTTTCCCGTAGCTACGATCCGCGCCGGTCTCCACCGCGCGACGCACTCGGTACGGCGTGCCCTCGTAAATCAGCGCCGGTGGTTTATCGTCGTCGCCCGACTGAAAACCGCAGAACCGAGTTGCTCCCGCTTTCTCACCGTGTCGTCCGAGGGTCGGCAACGGCGCGTCGAACTCGAACCCTATGATGACTTTTTCTCATTTGCGCCATAATGCGAATAAGTATCGAACAACTTCAACTAGCTTTAGTAGATTTATTTTCAAATGCAAGGGAAGAGATCTATTTGTATGGGTTATTTAATCTGAGATAGTTTGCATACTGATAAATGCCAAAGTTAAAGCTATACGTCACGAAATATATGTGGAATCTTATGGATTATTACTCAATTCATATTATTACTGAAAATATACATAAATATATATTTTTTCAGCGAAAGTAAAAGAAAAATATAAACTTTGTACAATATTTCAGCACGAAAATTTCAGCATGAAAATATACTATGTACTATCTCACTATGTACTATGTACTATGAATCTCACGCAATTATGCAAAGATAGTTGAAATAATTTCATTCAATTTGTTGTATTTTAGTTTATATATATCGTTCTTTTACTTCAAAAATGACACAACTCAAAAAATCAAGTTTCCGAGAAAAGGAAAAACTATTTTTTCAACAGAAAATCACTGATTAATCAAATAACATTGTGGCAAAAAGAATATAGAATCAAAGCATAAGCAAATGTCATCTTTGTTATTTTTCATTTCATTCTTCTTTAATTTTAACAATTTTTTTTTAACCATTCATTTTTAAGTGTGACGATTTTGATAATTTTTTAAATAAATTTATTTTTAATGATTGATAGGTAATTCATAGTAATAACTAAAAAATCATATTGTATTTTTGTAATTGTCTTGTAATGGACACTTTTTGATGTTAAGGTAATGATATTAGTTAATTTTAGAGAATTTATTTTTTAATGAATAAATTACTATATCTTTTAACAAATAATACATTATTACTAGAAAATAAACAAATGACACACACAATATGCAATAATCATACTAATTAAAAATTTGTAGTCTCAAATGCCCGATAACTGAAAATATTCAAGGTTTTTCTCAAAAAGCCATCGAATTCTTAATACGAACTTCATTTAACGGAAATGTTGTTCCTACGTAGCGATTAGACGTTAGATCCGACAGTTTTCAGACCGCATATCCGTCATGTTTTCACAGCCGTTTTTTAAGCTGCCTTATCCGAATTCAACTTTGCGAGTCCACAACACAGAAGTTTGCAGCAACATTGCAGCTTGTAATGTTGCTGCAATATTGTTGGAAATGATCTATGCTACATCGTAGATGATTCGATTTCTAACTAATGCATTTAACGCTAGATGTAACATGTTCGTGTCGCGTCTATCGATACCTTCCTCGTTTTTTCTTCATCTCGATCGAACTTGGGAATCGGACAAACGCGTACTTAGAGCTCCTTCCATCACTTTTATTTATCCCGGCAAAGTTATCCGTCATCCATCTACGTGGTTCTTTCTCTCTCGTTCCAGCTTGGGAACAAAGGGATCGCCGCGCGATTCCATTTCCCGTCGACATAGTCGTCGCTTTACATCCTGTTCCTGACTCCACGATGTGCTCTCTCGCGAGCTCTAACGCGCGAGGGGACATCGCTCACTCGCGTGCGCTCTCGTTTTCGCGCATACGCGTATACATACGTGAGTGAACATGCGACTCGTACGCATACATGAAATATATACGTGTTAGTATAGTCGCTTATACGTTCATATATATCCATGTATTATATATACATCCATATATACATATATATATCCATATACGGTGGGTAGGTATGCATACATCGGAGGCACCGATGCACGGTAGAGTGCTTTCGAGGCGAGTGCAGTAGAGACTCACGGTGCTGCACGGTCTGGTGATTAGCGCCGCCCCCTGGGGACGGCAACCGCCAATCGGTGGACGGCGTCGCGGCGCCCGCCGTCGTCGCTTCACCGCACGAAGCCGCCGCCGTTGCTGCCGCTGCTGCTGCTGCTACTGCTGGGAGTCCCCTGCGGGTCCGCACAATCGCGGATATAGCGGATAGCGTCGGGCAAAGCCACGACAAAAATCAATCACTCGCTGCTTCCTCTTGTTCGCGAGATGCTCTCTCCCTCGCTCCTCTTCCATCCATCCGCCGCTTCTATTTCTGTTTCCCTCCGGTTACACGGCTCGTTCTCGCTTCCTCTCTTTCACCGTCCTCGTTTTCTCCACTACCGTCAACTCCGCAGTGGCTGTCTATGCGAACCAAAACGCATCTATCGCGCGTTTTCCCCATATCCGGTTCTAGCTTATCTCCCGCAATATCCTGCATCCCTACAGGCATCATCCACTTTACGAAAGTTCACCAAAATCGCGACTTGATCAGGCGCGGAAAAACAAAGAGAACTAATTGCAGAAAACTAATTGCAAAGTTCGCGATAGCGATGAATTCTCTTAAACGTATCGATGTTTAAAAAAAATAGAAATTTTGTTTTCTCTTTGAACTTATTAATAAATTAATGATTGAAATAAAAAACCATCAACTCTTTGCATTACCTTTGCATTTCCTTTCATAGTATTCTCATTTATGCTTCACTATGAAGATCACTGTTCGTAGGAGTTCCAAAGAAAATATGTGGGAACTACTTCGTCGTGAAGCTTCACCGTCATCTCATCGAGACATCATACGAATCCTATCGTCGCAATAGTCGACCGATTTTTCTCGCGCGATCTTCCCACGTTCTCTCGCATCCCGCACACGCGCACGTATCATTCTTTGCCCGCGTCGATCCACGTCCTCGACGACATGCAACAACGGGACAAGGACAAGCGAGATCCCGCCCGACCTACCGGACTGACCGACGACCCGCCTTGAATTTCATTCACACACCGCGAGGTCGACTCTCGGTACTTACGCGGAATACAAAACGACGTTCCCATGGATCGGACGATATGGCAATACGTCGGCATCAGCCGCCGAAATAAAAGGAGCAGCCATGAAACTCTCTTTCTTCTCTCTTCCTCTCTTCCCAAATATTTTCTAATATTAAATTTTAAGTCTTGTGTTCACAATATCAGAAATCAGTTCGAGATGTCGAATAAAAAAAGAATTAATAAATTACATTTCGGTCCAATTATTTAACCAATTATTTAAACGTAATCGATTAATTCTTTCTCTATCTGAAATCTCAAACAGATTCTTAACATCATGAATTTGAAGGCTTTAGACCATATTCATAATTAATTCTTATTTTAAAATCGTCTTAAGTAATATCTTAAGATGTTTGCGACTTTGTGTGACATATTGGCTTACAATATCTTAAGACGGTTCGAAATCGACTATGAAAATATCAGCTTTAATCCCAGTATTACAATCTAATATTTATGTTATGCGATTGACCTTGTCTTGCGTATTAATTTCACTTTCTAGATTTAGATTTTTTCACTTATTAATAAGTTTCAGTCATAGCTGTGTTCAGTATTCATAATCAGTTCTTATATTTAAGACTGTTTAAGTGGTCTTAAAAGTGGGCATAAATCAATTAGAGCCATATTGGCATCTTCTAAAACATTACTTAAGATAGTTTTAAAATAAAAACAGACTATAAATACCGACTAAAAGACCTCCTTTCTTGATGAGTTGAATTGTAGGATTATTATTTTACAAATGCGGGATATAATTAATTGATAATTCATCTCATATCTTTAAATTTACAATGATTGTCAGAGGTTAATTTGTTTCGTTTGTCTACTGTACATAATTTTCGTTGTAGTATGAAATAAGAAAGCGAGAGAAACAAAATTCCGTGAAATATGAAAGCGATATTTTTCTTACTAAAGCGATTCTCGGTATATCGCTTAGCGAAGCCATCGTCACGTCGCAGCAGCGGACGTGGTTATGACACCAAATCGATCCGCGAGCTATCGAGCGGTGAACTTGCTGCGCGCACAGGTATCTGAAAGAACTTCCGTCACCAATACCACAGTCGTAGTTTCCCGAAGCAGCCAATTTCTTCAAACGACCGCGTTACGCGATTTTCATAAATTAAGATCGGGAGGCGTACATGGCACGGACACGGACGTCGTGACAGTGATGTTGAGTAGAAAGGAGAGTACGAGGAATGGAAAGAGAAACAAAGACCAGAGAGGAGGACTGAAGCCCGTGACTGAAAACATCCCATGGCGATAAGAATCTCCCGGCGATTAATTGGTATGACAGCGGCACACGTTGCCGCCGCGTTAGATCGCGCAGTGCGCCAGCCGTGACAGTGCGCCCGTGTATCTCGCGCAATATCTTCTTATGACGCACGGTCGACGACTCCTTCGTCTCCTGCTTTATAACCGTCTTTCCGAACATCTTAGGTTCTTGTCTATTAGTACAAAAAAAAATTAAAAGAAGACGAAGACGAGCCAAATTTCCGAGGACGCCGATAAAGAAGGGATCACCCTTGCACCACGTCGCAATGTACCGCAAGTTCTCACCGGAACTGTAGTTCCGGGAAAAGCCTGTAGAGAGGCCAGCTGCCGGAAGTCGCCGCAGGCTGCGGAGCGCCGCGCTTTACCGCGAAAGCTCTCGCTCAGAGCAAGGAACAGAGCTTCGCCCAATGCAGGGATCTACTTGCCTCTCGGGGGTTTGCATCCTCGATGTCAAACCCTCCTCCGCCCACCCTGTGGATGCGCATACCCACGTGGTAATGTAGGGATCTCGGAAAAGCTCGCAGGACCTTATCCTGAGGCCGGTGTCCTAGACGCCGGATCTCGCGGTAACACAACCAAAGTGAGCTTTCCTCTGCGAGTTTATCCCGCACTCACCATGACAACGACATTGGATAATGAATCTTAAAATAGAGCAGGAAGCACAGTTTTCAATCGCAAACGAATATTTAGAAGTATTATAATTGTATATTTCAAAAAATACAATCGATTCTATTAAAGACCTACTACGACTCCATTAAAGAAACTAAAGGAAGTGTTGAAATTCAATTAATTGATAATGTCATTCTGTATATTTTTTAATATACATTCATCTAAAAAAATTGATGTGGATTTAATACCTCTCGTGTAGATTTAATTCATACGATATCTATATAATTTTCACTGTATTAGTCAATATTAACATAAGGTGGATTTCAAATCTCTGGTATCATGTATATTTATACCAATACCATCATGATATAAATTTAAGATGGTGTTAAATCATATCATATTGATGTTAACACTAACGTAGTGAGAATTATATCGATATCGTTATTTTTTTAGAGTGATCAAACACACATGGAAACTATTATCATAAATATTTAGAAAACTTGATTTAAGACATTCATTGTATAATACATATAAAATAACGGTAAGGATTAATCCATGTATAAAAAATATAAGATTATTATAAAGATTAACGTAAAGAAAGTAGCCGGAACTTCAAAAGTATTTCGAAATACGCGGAAATATCTAGCATTGAATATCAAGGAAATTGATGAAGGAAAGTGAGATTGATTTAACGAGATACAGCTGTTAATCACGCTGTATCGGTGTTGAATGATGCATCGGCCTTTGTACATATCGGTACGCATACACACGAAACGATAAAGCGCAGCTGCAAGAGGAGTCTTGTCCGGATCTCTCCGATTGCCGCTCCGGTGTCCGAGGTCAGCCGTGTTGGTTCGTGGGCCGTGCTGGCCCCGAAGATCGTTGGTCCTGCTCCACCTGCTCCACGCGCGCGCGGCAAGCCTTCACCTGCACTGGACGCCAAACTTACACGTACGCGACTATACACGAGAGATATCCACCTTTCGTCTGATCGCACGAACGTTTCAACATTGGCGATTGCAAAAATCTTATATTAAATTTAATGAAATTCATTCTCATACGATGGCTTTGCTACTTCAACAAGAGGCGTGTTAAAGTCGACAAAGCAATTAGTTTGCTCGCTGAAGAGTTAAACATTGGTACTTACTCATAAATTCAATTAACACATTCAGTTGCTCGGCAAATAAACTAGCAGCTTTGATTAACTTGAACATAGTCATTGACTTTAATGTAAGAGACAATTTATCTTTTCAATCAAAGAATTTGATATTTTAAACAATGCTTAGGCTAGTATCATTCATGGTCAGCTTTTATATTTAAGATCATCTTAAGTGCAGTCTGAAAATGTTATAAGCCAATCACAAAGTCATATTAGCATCTCAAGATTGTACTTAGAATACTTAAGACGATCTTAAAATAAGAACAAATTATGAATACTGACCTTTAAGTCTAATTTTGTTAATTAAGGGATCATTTCTTTTCCAATATGGAGAAGAAGAATATTGTATAAAAATATTTATCTCCTTTTCATTATATTGTTTCGATTCTATTAAGCAGATCTACCATGACCAACGATGTATTTCGAATAGAAACACAATTTTCCTCGATATCATCAATTATATAATTATCCGTTTCTTTTCATCGAGTGTATCATCGTAAGGATGGAAAAAGTTTGGAAGCACACCTTGCGCGACAGGTGCCATTCTCCTGGATAGCAGGCACAAATAACAAGTACCCACGCGCGTTCGGCTCATATGGCTTCTCTCTTCCTCCAGCTTTATCTCTTTCGCATGATAAACGCGCATCCACGACCACGCTCTTACTCCTCGCGTATATGCCTACCGGTCGTCGTTGTCGTCGAGCTATATCGTTTTGGTGCGCGCGCTGGCCGTGTCCGGTAGACGCTATCGTCGGTACTTAAAAATATGTTAGCGGCCGGCATATAAGCACCGTGACCTCCGTGATACGATCTAAAGAGCCCAGGAGGCCTGCTGGGACAGCACGTCAGATGCTTTTACAGGCCGGCAGACGGGGTGGATTGCCAAGGGTGACACGGGAAAGAGAAAGCGAGAGGAAGACCGTGACTGTAACCGTCACGCCGAGCGTCGCCTATCACCGGAAAAAGGCCGAAACGAAAGCTGACCTATCTGATATAGTCTAAGACATCGGGATCGTGCACGTGCTCGCACACCACGGTCAAAATTAATGTGTAGAAATTCCTTAATCTCTATTATCGCAAAACCAATCTCAGAAATGCAATATTCATATTCGTTAATAAAATTGCATCTTATTATCCGATTCATATCTTATTTGAGAAAAGCGCGGTCATTATTACTAGAGAATTCATAAGCATTAATATGCTATTTAAAGATAAATATTACACGCTTAATATTCCCTAGAAAAATAATTTTCTCTTTAATATTTTTGAAATAAATTCACGAAGGCTCTTCAGGCAAAGCTACCATTAATAACGCGAAGTACAGGAGCTCTTTGTTTAACCGCGCGTCATTTAAACCCGCGATGTGTTAGCTTCTGGCAGGAAGTAAGAAATTGATAGATCCTCTCTGTGTATCGGGTGAGAGATCGGGTGAGAAGGAAGTAGACGATAGTCTCCTTCGCGACATGGGGAGGCGGCAGTCGGCGAGGCGAGGAGAAAAGAGGTCGCGTCATTGCTGGCCATGGCCGGTGATCGATGGCGCTGGGCGTTATCTTCGCTACCCCCTCTTGTTCCCGCGGTAATTCATCATCTCGGTCTGTTTTTCACTTACTTTATATGCAACATATTCCGTAATTTTTATTCAGTCAACCAGCCACCGCCGTCGCCGCCACCGTCGCTGCTGCCAACCATCTCCATACAGAACTCGCCTCATAAAACAAGCCCAACCTCTGGTGGATCACCATCACCCCCGCGAGTCGCAAGGGATACTCACGAAGCAGGCAGGGCGACTAACATCTCTTTCGGTCCAAAGTAACAAAGTCCGAGGGGTTACGCAAGCTTGCACTCTATATGCTAAGGAATTTCGATATGGAGATCCGGATCGGGTAGTTCTCCGGGACTGGTCAGTTTGATTTATTGGCTCGAAATCGGCCACGCTAAATTTCGGGGAAAATATGCTGTCCTCCGGTCATGTCACGGCGTTCCCCCCGGTGTTCTCGCCACCGAACGCGCGGCGTTCTCTAACCGAGCTTTCCCGGTCGGCGATATTTCCATAAAATGAATTATTAGACTCTCAGATATATCCGGGAAAACGCGCAGGATGCGCCAGGCTCTGTCCTCCGGCATAGTTTGACAGAAATCTCGGGGTGAATTTATGACGCCTAAGACAATCTCGCGAGAGTGGAAAGGGACCCGTATTTTAATGTCTTCTTCGAGAATTTATGAAGTCGAAACGTATGGAAAAATTTTGATTATATCAGAACATAGAGTATGTGCAACGTACACATATTCATAAAATTTATTAGAGATACAAAGAGAACGCAATATGAAATATGGTTCAAACTATAAAATTGATTAAACTGCCGCATTGATTTATGCTAAATAACTTGTTTTTTATATTAATGAAAAAAATTAATTAATATCATACAGCATGTTAACAACAGCTTACGCTATGCGTAGTCATAATGTCAAATAAACACTTCTGTATTCAGTGAAATCCAAACAATCGGTCACCAATGGATATCCTTTTGGACGATACCCTAGAAGCCTCTAAGCGCTAAGTAAATCGGAGGGGATGAGAAGTAGGGCCACAGCAAGAGGCATGAAAGACATGAGAGGATGAGAAACGGTGGATGCCAAAGGTCGAGAATAGGGAAAAGGTGAATCGTAGTAGTAGTAAGGGTGGAGTAAGGAAAGAGGGAAGAGGAGGAGAGTGTGGGAGTGATGCGAGCAAGGGGACTGAGGTGCTTTCCAGGTTCAAGAGTCGCGCGAAATCTGCATTTCAGCCTTCTATCCTTCCGTTTCCATCACCCTCTTTCGGTACGGACTCGTTGGAACCTGAGAGCTTTCGAACGGCTCGCAAACATTCCGCATCGCGAGAAAGCTTCCGTAGCTTCACATGGCGGTGCATTTGTGTATGTATGTATGTATGTATGTATGTATGTATGTATGTATGTATGTATGTATGTATGTATACAACTGTATATGCGCTGTAAAGACTTCCCCGGTAATCTTCACGTTTCTGTCGTCCTCGTACTTTTACTTTCGTTCCAGTATTTGCCTTGCGAGAGAAGGCAATGCGAATCTTTTATTCGGCAAATCAGCGTATACAAAGGGAAAAAACAAAGATTCTTTAGCAATTAGGCTGAAGTTGTGGACGTATTAAAATATTCTCTTACGTATTAATATACTATTTAAGTATAAAGAATCGTATCAGAAATTTAGAAAATATAGTTTGCATTTAAACACAATTGATTATAATTGTTCGTACAACGTCTCAGAAACTTTAAATAACGACCGCAAAAGTCCGATGTACAAGATCGGAGGGACGAAACGCTACGCCGAACGCGGAATGAAAAATTGTTTACCGCGCTCGGCCAGCCGGAAGGGTGCAAGAGTCGGGAGAAGGATGGTGAAGAGACGGCCGGTAGGAAGAGGCAAAGGCGACGGGTAATTAATCCGCGGTTTTTCTCGTCTAATTAGTTGGATTTATTCCGTTGGTCCCCCTTATCCACAGGCTCTCCTTCGCTCGTTGCGTCTCGCTCGCCCGCGCCGTCGAGCGAGCGCCGTCGCGCTCTCACCAAGCGTAGCTGGATGGGTTGATATATGGAAATGTATGCGGGGAGATGGAGGTTCGCATTTTTCCAGGCACGGTGTGCCTTCATTTCCACCGCAGCTTGCTACACCCTGCCCGTAACCGTTCGCCCCCGCACGGCCCCCCACCCATTCGGCTTATAGCCCCGTACCCAACACCCCCTTAATGACGCGTCTACTCGTTAAATTCGTGTCAGGCCACCGCTCTTTCTAGTCGCCGAGCTTCTCGAATCCGTGCGAGATCCCGCGTACTTAAGAACGAATCCGCTTCCACCTTAGCGAGGATTTTCACTTTCCACCCGTGAAAACCTTTTCCTCATCCTTTCCTTGATCTTTCACGATGATCCTCGTTAAGCTTGCTGAGATCTCAGCAGAACCGTCTCCGAGTTCCGTTAACGTTCGCGAGAAATTACTTTGTTCAATGTAAAGAATTATAGTTAATAGAAAACGTAATATGTCAATTATAGACGCCAATGTCTGTACTCTAAAGTATTAACATTTACATCTAATATATTGATATTATAAGTGATTTTCTATTATTTACGCTTTATTCAGAATTAACAATGTATATCGTAATCTCATTAAATAAAATGGTAACTCTCTCTTTCTTGATGTTCTATCTAATGAAGAAAAAAAAGCTGATGTGCACAAAACAGCACTCAGCAGAGCGGTAAGACAAAAGAATCGCGTTTCCGTGCCTGAAGCCTTGAACGCATGATGTCCGGTCAAGATGACGACTCGAGAACATCCGGTATTCTATTAAAAACGAAATACGGATAATGTAACACGCATGTACAGTATAAAAATTATCCAAATATATATCATATATAATTTCGTTAAAATTCATTCGCAAAGTGAAATAGCAAAAATGCGTGACACTACTTTGTTACGAGTATTAAAAAGTCAGATAAAAGGATGCGATATATGCGCAATATGATCACTTAATACCAAGATAGATAAGAACGTTCATAAAGACGCGTCAATTCTCGTGTAGCATTCGATTTTTATTTTAATAAAAATAATTCTAAAAATTTTTCATTTGAATTAATATAGTTTCTAATCTGGTAATATTAAGAAATTATCTTATTAAACATTGCTATCGAATAATTCAACAAATGACAAATGAAGAATATCTATTTCACAAGTTTTTCAGTTAAAAAAAAATAATAATAAAAAACATTTAACATTTGTGTACTTTTATAGTGCATTTATTTTTATCAAACTTGATCTTTTTTTTTCCATATCAAACATTCATAATGAGATTCGGAAATTTATCAGGGAACTGTGTAAAGTACTGTCGTCATCTTCAACATCAGCCATCAAGATGACATTGCAACGATGGTAGACGGTTGCGGCAGTTACATTTCCCAACGCAGTCGAAGCGTTTCGACCAGTAAAAGCTCTCCCGTAGACGTGGAGCCGTGCGAGCGATACAGCGATACACACGCGAAATGTACGCACACGCCGGCTGGCGAACAGAGAGCTCGCGTGTTGCGCGCCATAGTACACCAAATAGTTACAAAGGAAAGAGAGAGAAAGAAAGAAAGGAATAGAGAGAAAACGGCAACGGGTTACGAGGAAGCCAGAAACGCGCGGTGTACCCGCGGCGATGCCCAGGCACGTACCTGGTAAGTAGTAGGTACGTAATGGGTAGCAGGCAGTAGGTGGCAAGGCTGCGTGACGAGGCGATTGCGGACCGTGACTAAAATATTTAAAAATATGTATCTTTCTGGCCGGACTGCCGTCCAGTTCCAGTTCCAGTCCCCGGTGCGGACTCCGCCCGCCGTTCCTCGCCGCATGCCGCTCCCAAGCTCGCCACTACGCCTCGCTATATTTATTTCGCGTTTCCTTCCTGCCGCAACGCAGCGACTAGCGAAGGGGTGCTGCTGGCTAGCCTTTCTCGTGCTGAATTTCGCCTCCTCTCTACCCTACTCTATTCCCGAAGCTTACGCAAAGCGAGCACTTCGCTCCGTTTCTCAACGGAGTAATCACTCGCTAAGAAGATCTATAAGATAATTATTCATGATGAGCAGCATAATAAATCTACCACGAAATAGAGTTATTAGTTAATGTTGATAGATATATTTAAATTAAAACAATTATTCTCTGCATACCTTTTAAATGTCAATGTTTAAAAAATACAATCGTGTTAATAAAACTGTATTTACTGATTTGAATTTACTATTGTAATAATTACAAAACATTTTTTTTTTTTTCGTTTAAAACTTTGTTTTATTTATATCCTACCAGCACTATAATTACCATTATTTTGCAAGTAGTTTGTGAAGATTAAAGTCAGGCAAACATTTATCAATACGCGCTAATGGCAATGACGAAGCTAAGTTACCTTGTCAGATAATCATATCATTAATAAAACTTGAACGTGCAGTGCATTCCTTACTGGTGGAACTTTATATAGCTCTATAATAATGGTTAATAATTTCACAGAATTGTCCTGTTATTGCTATTCAATTGCATTTATCTGTAATTACCCTCATACGAACACTTTTGATTATACGACGACATTACATTATTAGTAACAAAGTTGTAACGAGCGAGTATCAACATATACAGAGTGTCCACAAATATTAAAACCACAGTTATACAGCTAATGAAGTCGAGTAGAAAAAATTCATATAAATTTATATTTGAAAATGCTTTAGTAAAAAATATAAACATTTACAAATAATATGTAGATATTTATTACCATTTTTAGTACAGTAAGAATATTCGAAAAAAGTTTTACAATTATTAGTTCGACAAATGATAGTCTGTATTCCTTTAAAAAAGAAAGAATTTTTAAACATTTACATTTATTTAATATTTACTGATAACTATTCTAAGCATTTGTTACAATGAATAATTAAAATCCATTCGTCGAAATAAAGACTTTCAAATATTCTTACTGGACTACTGTTACACTGTAGAAATAGTAATAAATGTATTCTGTTTGTAAATCTTGGAACACTTATAATTTATTAATAAATTATTTTTAGACATAAATTTATGTGAACTTTTTTCACTTACTAGACTTCAAATACATTATAAATTTAATTCCTTTACAGATATTCTCTGTATACGTGCTTTTAAAAAAGTGATTGCGAAATTGTTATTTTATCTAGTTTTAAGATAATTAAAATTATTTTTCATCGTCGAATATTATGCAGCACGATTATACTAAATATTATCGAAGCAGGTAAAAGCCTTTTTGTGAACATTATCATTGCAATTCTACCGCCAACGAAAATTTAAAAAATATTCTTACATTATCTGACATACAAGTAGCGTGCCTTTATACTGATATTATCCCCTCAGGATAATTTCATTTACCCAATCATTTACCCAATGCCGTAAGTCAACGAGCAGGTGGACCGGTACATCATGTAGACGCATTTGCCGCTGGAAACCATACTAATTGACCTTCGAAAATTCGTTTGACCGCACAACTTCCCGCATCTTCGACACAGAATGCATTATGCAAAAATAAACACACGAGCTACCCGAAGCTCCTCCATAACGCGAGGTCATTCAGTACCAATTACACAGTTATCTTAGAATCTATTCAACATGTTGCAAACCGATTATTCGGTCCAACCCCCTTCAATTGTAATACTAAATACGGTTAGGCAGGTGAGTGAGCTAGGCAGCGGTATGCATTCGTAATTGCAATCTTATTTATCATGGGCCATACGGTTGAGAATGCCGAATGACCTCGACGATCCTCGGGGCCCTCGGGGCCCCGGATGGCCGGGTGCGAAACGCCGACAACAAACGGTTGTACCCGGGGTCCGCCCAATGCATATTCATGATTCCTTTTTTCTCCGATCGGCCATCGCGGGAAAGAGGAAGTGAGTTCTGTTAGGCGCAACGCTTGTCGTGACGCGTTGAGGACAGCCCGCAGAGCGCATCGCGACACGACAAGGCGCATACTAATCGCAATTTTTGGAATATCCGCTTGTCGGCCTTTCCGTCAACCTGCCCTCTCGAAACGTGTGACTGTTACTGGTGCTATCACATGTACTCCTAGGTCTGCATAGGTCGAAAGTTAATGTGATGCAGCACGTGGTGGATCAAAACACGGTCGATTTTCTGGACGTATGTGTCGCAATATGTAAAAATGTTGCATAAATGTATTAGATTATCGAATATTATGCATTTTTTAATTTAAGCACGTTTAATCGCGAAAATAAAACCAGCTGCATATTTAAAAGGATTTACTCCATTCATTTTTTTAATTAAATTTTAGTGTCAAATTCAATTTTTTTTCTAGTTAAAAAACTTCATGACAAAAATGGAGTCAGAGTTATATGTGCGAATTTTTTAATTGATTATGACAGCTCACTAACTGGTAAAACTGATATCACTATGAAAGTCAAATAAAAAGAAAAAAATCTATTGCTTTTAATAAATAAATTGTAAAGTAAATGTCTCGACGTGGTCTTCCGACAATTAAGCTCTATAAAGCAATAAACCGTGGTCCGGGATACCCAGAATTTCAGTCGCTAATGAATATTTTTATTTAATGCCCTATTAGTGTTCTTCCCGCCCCAACATTTACTCTAGTCCGCCCTCGGAACTTGTCGGGAATAATTGTTCAGGATGTTCCAGAGAAATATCCGTTGAATCACAAACTCCTTTTAATTAAGTATTTTTAAGAAGGCATTTTTTGAATTTTTATTGTCAAGAAATAATGAATATTTCTTGATAAATTATTTTAAGTTTTCGTCATGAAATTCTAAAATTGAAAAATATCCACTTATATATGCATTTAACTCATACAATTCTTTCATAATTTTAATTTGTTTATAATTTACCTTTTAAGACACATACAGATTTATTTACATGTAAGATGATAAATGATAATTAAACACAATATTTAAAATAAACAACGTTCCAAGCGCGCGATCGAAAAATTTAAATTGTCGGGTTTATGTGATTTTTACAGCTTTCGTAATTATATACCTGCTATAAAATTTAAGCAATTCTTCTCTCATGCAGATTTTCTTTTTACAACAGCGACGATTACGTGTTGAAAAATTTTAACATGCCATTTCGCGATAGCCGCTTTTTCGACACTTTCAGATAAAATTGAATGTGATATTAAATAACGATGAGAAAATTTCAAGTTACACGACGGTTTTGTGCGAGTTCGAGGGAAAGGAAGGAACAGGGACCATCTCCGATGGCGTAGCGGTAGCAGTTAGCGCCAAAATAAAATAAGGATGGTACAAAATGAAAGGCAGGAAAAATAAGTCGGCCCTTATCTCGTCCTCGTCCCGTTCCGTTTGGCCCATGCATATTCAGGAGCTTTGTTCTTCCTCGCTCTTTCACTCGCAATCTAACTTCGTTCTCTCTTTTCCACTCTTTCCTTCCTCGTAGACTCAACGAGCCATCCCCCTTGGTTCTCGTGGTCGGTGCCACTGGCTCGTACCACGAACTCTATACTTACCTACGTCCGCCACTCGCTAATTTCTAGGCTTCCTTCTTTAATTGCACCGGCGCGATAATAAGACCGTATACTCCCTCCCATGTGTGTATCTGTATATACGTTTGAGGGAACGTGCGAGCGATTGTGTAAGTAAGTATATCGGGGTACCGTGTAACGAGGTAACACCCATTCTTGCACCCTCGACTATCGAGATAATCTTTATTGTCCCGATGCCCGACGAAACGTCATCAGTTATTATTTGATATGAGAAAAATTATTTTGACATTGCTAACTCGAAATTTTGAATAAAGAATAAAAAAAATAAAATGAAAACCATAGATATAATGAAATCTGACTTAAATTTGTCTCTAGGTTAAAAAGATCGTCTTCAAAAATATCTGAGGCTTTTATTTTTAGTCATTTTCGGAAAAAAAGGTTAGGTTAATGTAATGTATTCATGGCTGTAAGACGTGCGATTGTTCCCGTGAGAATATCACTTGGTAAGCTTAATCGCGATTATTATGTTCGTAGTACTTTAATTATGATAGTACATATCAGTTACTACAGTAATTAGTAACTGTAATCATAGCAAATAATTGTTAGATAAATGTATGCCATGTGAGTGTGAACCAATTTTCCACATATGTAGATTAGGATTTATACTCATTTAAGACTAAAACTAGAAATGATTTTCATGTAAAATTTGCAAAAATAGGAACATTAAATAGCCTGGACGAGAACTGACGAACTATCGAAGAATACAGCGCGATTAACACTCATTTAACATGCATGTCGCGTATTTTTTAGTGGAATAAGGTCACAAGACTGGCCTGAGGCTTTCCTTCAAGTATGGTATCATTGAGCATTGAGTCGACACAATGGCAAAGTCCCTCAGAATGGAACGGAACATCAACGAGACGAATTTTGTACTGCCTGCAAACGGGACGACAGTGTCACGCATCTTATCGCATTCTTATAGCACGCGTGACACGACCGGTACCTATTTACCGCAACGCGTATAAACAGTTTTACTCCCGCTTTACAGCCCGCGGTGATCGGTCACAGTCTATTATGGCGCTGGAAAACGGACTATCTATCGACAACTCTATATCGGACTATCTACATGTCGAGGATGGCTGGCTTCATTAAAAAAGAGATATCAGTAGATCGATTTGATGCTCGACGAATTTGATTCGACAATAATTTTCGATTACGACTTACAGTGTACGAAAGGCGGATGAAAAAATAATTCCATTCATCATTATGATATCTTATGTCTCCTGTACTAAAATAAACGAACGTACGCTCCCTAAAACTGAAAATATTAGAAAAACATAAAAATGAAGCTAACAGATGTAAAGGACAATAAAAATTTGCACTGTGCCTAGCGTTAAATATAATAATTATCGGATTTTAAATTGTCATTTCTATAATATAAAGTTCTATAACATAAAGAGATTTATTTGATTATTAATATATAAATATAAAAATAAAGAATTGTAATTATTTTTGAACGTCTAAAAATTAGTTGAGTCTGTCTTTGCTTCGCGTTTGGCTGAAGAAAATTCGAAAACAAAAGAGCAAACTCTATCATACATGTAAAAGAAATTCTCTTTTATAGAAATCGAGCGTCGATGATTAAGAAATAGCTGATGATTAGTTTCATTAAGGAATAATGACGTGGTATGACGACCATATATATATATATATATATATATATATATATATATATATATATATATATATACACAGAAAAAAACGATGTATTAACAGTATTAATTGATAATAGTCTAATTGAAAATAATCTTGTTAATTCAATAACAATATTAATAAAATGATTATCACGTCCTTGTTTTAATAAAATGTTTCATTAATATTGTCATTGCATTAACAAGTTTATTTTCAATTAAACTGCTGTTGACTAATACTGTTTACAACATATTTTTTCCGTGTATCGCTTAAAACCCTATTTATGCTCCGCAGCATTTTGAGCACCATCGACTATCAGGTTCCGCGTAGAAATTCTTGATCCCGTTAGGAACTAATGACGCCGTAAATGTGCGTGGTTTACGATTTA
>Ga0157364_1000924_pt1 | contig 23078 bp, 16 predicted proteins | sample AttsexASBM2_FD_111476 | JGI IMG/M metagenome (GOLD analysis project Ga0157364, IMG submission 111476) | Fungus gardens microbial communities from leaf cutter ant in Ribeirão Preto, State of São Paulo, Brazil - Atta sexdens ASBM2 | ecosystem: Host-associated > Fungi > Mycelium > Unclassified ...
CACACACACACACACACACACACACACACACACACACACACACACCTTCCGTTTCGCAACAGAGTCTGCTGGAAGCGACCATTGGTTTCTTCCTTGAATCTGTTATTCCGCATAAAAAAATAAAAATAAAAATACATAAAGTAAATAAGGTAGATTTATGAAGATATTACATAAAATAGATTTTTAAGATTGTTTAATTATTATTTTCCATTTTCACATATATTCTTTCTCAAGTTTTCAACTCCTGAGAGAAATAAAATATAATTTCCATAAATCAAGATTTTGCGATTTTAATTAATTTTATTGTTACAAAAATATAGACAAATTAATCTTATTTCTTTGATTTATTAATACACAATTACACGATATTAATTAATAATTACACGATTTTATTTGTTTCAGGACATAAAAGTGTTAGAAAGCAACACATTAAATTTTATAATTATTTTTGATGTTGTTTCTCAAGCGTAAAATTTTTGTGTGACTTAATAATTTTAATAACAATAATTGGGAAAGCTATTATATATATAAATAATCAGTGTAATAAAAAAAATTTAATATTAACTGTGAATGTAGTATCAGATCGATGTGCGCGTAATTACAGCAATATAAGTGCTCGGATTTTATACGATCCTATTGGCTATTTTTATTTAATCGGTTATAATTTAAAAACTATTTTAGGGAGTACAAATTAGTTCAATCCGTTTCCTTAAAGATAGCTCCAGCTGTTGTGAATGGTTCATAATGATAGCTGATTTTGGCGGTTTCAGAGAGGTTAAACATCTACTAATAATATTCAGTTTATATCGCTTTGAGTTTCATACAAAATCTTGATTTTTACTGTGTTTGAAATGTCGAATTTTGTGTTAATCAAGCAGCATTTGCGAGAAGTTCTGATTTTCTGCTTTAATTGGAAGAAAAGTACGGCTGAAGCCCATCGAATGCTTGTCGAAGTTTATGGCTCTAGTTTATGACACTACTCCAACTGATAAATCATGTAGAAAATGATTTCGATGTTTCAAGGAGATGGAGATTTCAGTGTTCAAGACAAGCTTCGCTTTGGACAGCCAAAAAATTCGAAGACAAAGAATTAGAGGCATTACTCGAAGATCAGAGTCAAACGCAAGAGGAGCTTGCAGAATCATTGGGGGTAACTCAACAAGCCGTTTCTGTACGATTGAGAGCCATGGAAATGATTCAAAAACAAGGAAATTGGATGCCTTATGAACTAAAACCGAGAGACGATTGAAAGGCGATTTTTGCGAATAGCTGATTTAAAGACAACAGAGAAAAGGTTTCGGATTGTGACTGGAGATGAGAAATGGATATTCTACGACAATCCCAAGAAGAAAAAATACTACGCTAAGTCCGGTCAATCGTTGCCATCGACCTCAACATCAACACCACGGCCGAAGATCATGCTCTGTATCTGGTGGGACCAAAAGGATCTTGTTTATTATGAGCTGCTGAAACTAGGCGATTCCATTACGGGCGATCGGCTATAATTGATTCGTTTGAGCCATGTATTGCGAGAAAAATGGCTGGAATATGAGCAAAGATACGATAAGGTTATTCTTCTTCATGATGAATGCTCGGTCTCATGTCGCTAAAGTCGTAAAAAAATATTTGGAAATGCTCAAATGGGATGTTTTACCGCACCCGCCGTATTCTCCGGACATTGCTCTTTCTGATTACTGGTTGTTCCGAAGGATGCAGCAAGTCACCGGTTCACTTCTTTCGCAGAAATTGAAAATTGTCTTCAAAATTGGATCACCTCCAAAAACGAGTCATTGTTTCGAGATGGAATTTGAAAATTGCCTGAGAGATGGGAAAAAATAGTAGGCAGCGATGGACAATACTTTAATTGATCTGTTCATTCATTTTATTTTGAAATAAATGCATTTTTGAACACAAAAAAATGAACCGAACTAATTTGTATTCCCAATATTGTACCCTCGACATTTTCGTATTAGTATTTTTTATTTTTTTAAAATACGCTATAAAAGCTTTTTAAAATATTATATGGTTTTGAGATACTCTATAATTAGATATGTCCATATTTTTTTATTCTATAATATTTTTAAAATTGAGTTTGTAACACTAACAATTTTTTTGACAACAGGTCAGATCTGTTCGAGCCGATTAGTTTTGGATCAGAAGTACGATTGCTCGCGTTAGAGCAAGAATTACAAGAGCTTAGGGAACAAATTTCAACAATTGTGAAAAATAATAAATTGTCCAAATGTATGTAACAAGTATATTTTGTTATACTCAAAAATATCCGAAAAGATTTAAAGATTCATGTTTGTCTTATAGATGCATCTGTAGCATCTTTGTCCAATGGAGAAAATAATCTAAAGTCTTTGTCAGTGCCACTACCACCTCCTCCTCCACCTCCACCACCACTTCCACTTCTATTGTTACCACCCACAACACCCCATATCGCGAGAAGGGCTAGTTTGCAAGATCACAAAATTGAAGATCGCAAGAAAATTCTATTTAGTGTAAAAAAATCGACGGGTGATATGCTGAAGGATATTGATAATGTAAAATTAAGACCAGTTGCAAGGTAATTGAGATTAATATTTTTATATAAAATTTCTGATAAAAACTTTCATCATAAATTAATTATAGATAAATTTTGTAGTAAACAAAAGTTGAAGACAATTTTTTAATACATTGGAATTTGCATTAAAAGATTTACAATATAGTTGTGAGATTCTTTTTAATTCACCAATTAAATAATAATTGTAAATCTTGATTAACTCATTAAGTCCCAGCAAACCTATGCACTTTTCTAAAGTTTCTAAGGTTGCTACAAAATTAGAAATCAGGAAAACAGGGAAATTGTAAACGATCAGAAAAATCAAAGAAAAATCAAGAAATTTTATAAAAATTTTCCGGAAAATGAAAATTCTTGACTTTAAAGAAATTTAATATACATCATATCTACGCAGTTTTGGAATACTATTAACTTAATGATAAAATGCAGGCGATGTTAGCAACATTAATAATAATTTATATTACTATATTAAATTGCCCCTCAACAAAATATTTGATGGTTTGCAAATCAGGATGAAAGTACAAAAAAATTCAAAAAAATATTAAAAGCATGAGAAAAAAATCATATCAAATTTTGTCTGAAAATCAGGGAAAAGTTATGGATTTTTAGGATAAGGAATTTGTGACAACCCTGATTTTAAATCCCTGTAATTCTCGTCTTAACCAAAATTTTTTAGATAGCATTAATATTTAAGTATAAAAAATTGTTTTTTTCCGAAAATTTAATCTGTTATGAGAGGACATCTGGGAAAAAGATATTAAAGGTCAGAGCGGCTCCTATCTTTTTATTGACAAGTAGTCACTTGTGTGTAAGATCTCATCCCAACCTCGCATCATTAAAAGCTATATTTCTTGTTCAGTTATCATTAGTATTTTGAGTAAATACAATAAAAAATAATTGTGTGTAGAGGGGGAAGAGGGAGGGAAAGAGAAAGAAGAAGGAAGAGAGAGAGATACACATAAACGCGCGCGCAAATACACACTTATAAATCCGATCGGGCAACCTCTACACAATACACGTTAGGTAATGTTAATACCGACGGTATTGTAATTTTCAAATTTCATAACTCGAAAAGTACTAATTAAAAAAATATAGTGTTTTTTTTATTATAGTGTTTTTAAAAGCTCTTAACACCAGTTGTTAGATTCTAAAATAAAAAGAATGTTTCATTTAAAAAAATCGATTTGATAGCGCCACCCAAGATTAAATTGATAAGATCAGTAAATTGATCATTTAAACCTTACAACTTTCTTTGATATCTTTTTCTCAAAAATGCTTACTTTTCAAGTATTTTAATTATCAAGATAAGAGATCTACTTTTTGTACATCTTATATTTTTTAATTCATATTTATTGAATGTGAATGTATGTAAAAAAATTATTATTTTTTTATTCATATATATAGTACTAGAAAGCATAATTTCTTGTTTAAAACTATAATTCAACATTTAATAATGATACAAAAACTGAGAGCTCTCAGAAAATAAAATAAGATTGTATATTGATCTTTTATAGGTCTCCAGGCGGTCATCCTATGCGGATGAAACGTGAGAATAGTCCATGCAATGATTTGCAAGAAATTTTACGAAGGCGCTACATTGCAATGCAATCTCCCGATAGTAAGAATTCATCAGCTAATTTAGCTATGGACAATTCATTTTGAATGAATTCAAAACAAATTGTTCATAATTAAGTATGTGAAAAATTTTTCGAATATTTTCTTTATACGTATATTTATTCTTTATACGTATATTATACGAAATTTAGAGCTTTTACAATAACCAATGATCTGTCATACATTTCACTTATAGCAATTATGTTTGAATTTTTGCTTTAACTCAAATCTAGAATAAGAGACTTATGCTCGTATCAAACTAGAGATTAAAATTGGAATTTATTAGAAAAAGAAAACTAATTTCACGTTTTAGTGACCTTTGCTTTAATTGATCAACTTTCAATCCAATTTCAGTTTCTAGTCTGATACGGGTTTTAAACCAAAGATCAATTTGCTGTAGCATTGTAACATCACTCAGATAAAAATTTTCGTTTTCTAATGAAGTGAAAATCAAAGTTTTTTTTTTTTATAAGAAATATTTTAGTTTGTATTTATGATTAAAATGATTATTCTAAAGATAGGATCCTATGGCTAGTAGCTCGGCATGACTCGCCATTGTTCGCCATGGCTTGGAAAGCCTCTATGTATCAGGATAGTTTGTTAGCACTCGCGGTTTATGGCTCGTGACACGTCGTTTTCGAAGATGACGGTAAGTTTTGCGAGTCAGAAAAGTCTTCGTGATAAACAAAGACATCAACAACAAGACATTTTGCGCTGTTGGGCTCGTCAATGACCGCGTTCAATAGAATGCTTATTTTGCAAATGTTGAAAATTTTTTTCGCTGATGTAAGACTACAGAAGATCTAAAATATAATTCTATTTTTCTCAGCGCGAAAGAAACTTCCAACAGTAGTGAAACAAATATTCGGCTGAATGTGATCAATGCTTGCAAAAAGTCATTTTATATAAATTTTTTCACGTAATTATAGATTTGATAATTTTTTCATCATCCTACTCCTATTTCACACTACGACTTGAACGATAAAAAAATCTTAACTTAATAAGTATCTCGATCAACAATAATAAACAAACTCTGACGTATTTACATGCAAGTATAAAGAAATCGGTTGGTGTAACGACGCACAGTTATAATTATTTCGTCAACGACGCACAGCAGTTATAATTATTTAGGCGCGAGTTCCCTGGCAATTCTTTGGACTCGCATAATTTATTGACAGTTTGGCCAGTTCGACAAACCAATAATCCATGAGTCGCGAGCTATGGCGAGCAATAACGAGGCACCCTGTTTCGATAAGGCTCGCCGCGCGGAGCCATGGCTCGTTATATAGTAAGCCTAATTCAGCACTCCGTGAGATCGCCATAGGACTACAATTTTAGCTTTTTTTTATATTAATTTCGGAACTGATTCTGTCGAACGAGCCTAAGCGAGCTAAAACGGATCACGAACTATATCGTGCTAAGGGATGTGGAATTCTACCTTAATATTGTACATAAGGCTGTTATTGAAGTTTCGAGTTAAAGATTTTTCTTACAAGATCTAGCTATAGAAGATCTAGCTATAGAAATTTTCTCTTTTGTTTGAAATAAGTAAATATTATTTTCGTGATGATTTGTGATAAAAAAAATGGAATATACAGTTTCTATTATCATTTATAGATTCTCAATTAAATTGGAAAATTTTAATTACTAATTCATATAAGTAAAAAATAAATTTTAATTAACAAATATTAATATTGTAATCATTTGTAATTCTATTTAATTTAAGAGTATCATACATGTTACGAATATTAATATTAATGAATATTTGTTTCAGTAGTATGAATGTATGTTTGGCGTATAAATGAATTTTATTTTAGAGAATATTTTATTAATTTCTTTTTTCTTGATCTTTAAATATTTCTGTAAATACTATATGTGAATATTAAAATTTACACTTAAAATTGCAAAAAACAGTTGCATATTTATATGTAAAAGATTGTTTTATTTATCTTAATTATTAATTTATTTTTATTTTACTTGCGTAACGTTATCAATTAGTACTTAAATTTTTAAAAAAGTTAACCCAGATTAATCATTTCTTGCATCTAAACATATTGCAAGAAACTACTAATTATTGCTATATTAGTCACAAATGAAGTATTCTTTACAATTATGTATTCTGCTAGAAAGAAATTATTTGTGACGGAAGTAATGTCTGTGGCATTTTTTTATTATATCAAGAATTGGCATGAATTATATTAAGATTAGAATAGTTACTTTATAAAAATATTAGTTACAATTACCATTTTTTTGTCTTTTAAAAACTAATTAATTACCGATTCTAAAAAATAACCTGTTACAGTTATTTAAAAAATAACTTTTTAGTTATTTTTCAGTATCTTTTCTATTATAACAAAATAACATGAGTAATATCGATTTACTATTAAGGAAAAAGATTTATGTTGAGAGCATCCTGTTTGACTTTATGTTGCGATTGACTAGTATGCCCGAACACAAAAATTTATAATTTATAATTGAGCTGTAAATTGTATTTATTCAACATTTTCACGTTAAAAAAAATGTAATCATATTCAAAATTTTGGGTTTTCAAAAATATTTATTCACAAAAAAATTATGATTGTTTAACAAATATTTATATTCATTTAAGTAAAGTGCAAACAAAATATAAATTGAAAAAGAAAATTCTAATAAGTAATCATTATCCTTTACTATAACCGGTACTTTGATGATTTCAAGTAAAAAAAATGGATTTTATTTTTGTCATTGTAATATTTATTAAATGTTCCGGTTAGTGGATTCCGCGATAAAGTGTTTGTTTTTTGAAGCAATCGAATCAGCCATTTTTTTATTTCATCATATGTTTTGAAATGCTGGTCAGCAAGGCCGTGCTATATTGATCGAAATAATCCGAAAGAACAATTTAATAAATATGTGGCATGTAGTAAGATTTTCCATTGAAATGCTGCTAATATGTTTTTAACTATTTTTGTAACTGTTTTGGTCGAACATTATTGTCGTACAATAAGATCACTTTGCGTTTTCTTTAAGCTTGAATTTTCTGGTTCAAAACATGATTCAAATCGATTAATTGTTGTTGATAATGATTGTTTGATTTGGTTTCAGCAGCTTATAATAGACGCGGCTTTCATGTCTCATCAAATACACAACAAAAACCTTAATGTTGCGTTTTAAAGTTGATGTCGACGGTTGAATTTATCCACGATTTTTTACGCTTAGGATTATCATTAGTAAATCCATTTTTTCATCGCCGATTGTTATTTGATACAAAAACTGCTTCTTTTTATGACGAGAAAACAATGAAGTGCAAATAATTAAGGAGGTTTGACTGTTAGGTAGGACTGCTGCATACAAATTCCGCAATAGTAAGACGTAAACTTAAGTCGATGAGCCAATCAGGATATTGTTTTAAGTCTATATAATCTTAATGCGGCAGCCCTTAGAGCCATGGCACACAAAAAAACTTAAGCAGTAACATATAAGCAGTAAGCAAATTCACCAATTATAGTAGAGTCCATAAAACCATAACACAGTATAAGGATATAGTAGGGACAAACAACGTCGGCACCTTTGATCTTTTTCAGATGAGTTTTCAGGATCCGCCATGTCTTTGGTGACCAAATACTGTATCAATAGTATTATAGGAACCACTGCTTATATTCAACAAAAAAAGGAGATAAAAAAATCTTAACTTTTCAGAATCTTCCACCAAAGTGATTAGTTAGAAACGTACAGTCACGTTGCTTCATGAAATTAATTGCTGTAATGAGTTATTCAGGAGACATAGTAATGTCTCGTCGCTAAGGAAGTATAGCGATATGTCATGGCGCGATTGCAGTAACAGAGAAACTGTGGGTTTTCTGCTTTGATTGGGACCACCAAAAACATGGACGCTAATGATACGCAAGCAAATATGCGCGGCGGAAAACGAGATCTTGTTCTTACTATATATCTTTATACTGTGGCCGTAACATAAGCAGTAGCCAATATGTCGATTTCCTTACTGTTTACGTCTTACTGCCTTTAGTCGAAAGCCAACTTAGAAACTTAATTTTTTTACATGATGTAGATAAATACTGTACATAAATAATCCCATAATTTGAGCAATATTGATCGTATAGTTTTCTTATAATATTATTCTGAAATTGATCATTTTAAGTATTGTATATCGTCTTGGCGGTTGTTCCGAAGTAGATAATCACCGATTTAATACTGTAAGAAATTATTAACGAAATTATCGGTAATCAAGTCTTTATTTAAGCGACATCTATAAATCGCATTCGATCATTAAATTACATTCGATTTAATCGACTTTAGTTCGCTCAGCAGAACTACAGCGCTCATGCTCCGGAAACGAAGCACACGGGTATAATAATTGAAGCATATGTTAGCGAAGCATCGGTTCTTCTCGCTTTTCGCGAATATATTCGGTCGAGACATACCGAATTTATCACATACCGAAACGCTTTTATATTGTTCTCGGTCTTTGTACTTTTACGAGTTACTTTTACGAATAAAGTCAGTGATCGACTACAATACCAGGACTGTTTATTCGCACGATTTCCTGACAAGCCATTCCGACATATTCCGAATTCCTTCACTCTTATCAAACTTTTCTTGAGAGAAAACTTAATAAGATTCTTCAAATTATCTCTTTCTTCAACCTTACAGTTTTCAGAAGTGGAATACACCCGCACTTCTCTAGGATTCACCCTTACTTCTCTGAATTTAAATCGCTCTTGAAATTACTCCTTCGCTTTTCCTCATTGCGAATAAATTAACGAGTGATCATTCGCATTAGCGAAAAATTAATTGCCACATGTTGCGTCCATCTTGAAGTCTCGCAGTTACATTTAGAGATTCCAAGAATGTATCGGTCGCGTTTAGACAAGATGTTTATTGCCAAGCTGCAGAAAGAAGCTCAACATTATTGTTTACTTTTGAGTGAGGACCTGAAAGTCTTAATCGATGCGATTATAGCACACATGGGGAGCGTAACGGCCCTACGGACATGTTAAGAGGCGCAAACTCATAAGACGATCAAAACGTCGCAGCAGGATCGTCTCGAGTCGATGCGATTTAGCAAATGTTAGTGAACATAACAATGCTAGTCTCTGTGATCACTAATCTGTTGCAAAAATGCAGCAGCAAATACTGGAGAGTAGCAGTGCTTCAGCAGATGCTTCTGGGTCTCAGTACTCAGAACGTTTTCGCTTTGGAACAAGCCTTACCGATGCAGGAATCGGTGATCCCTTGTAGCCACAGCTGCTGTTTCATCGAAGATGAAGTTCTCTCGCATCGATATCCTCTTCTCACACAATCTCATTGCTGGCGTCACAGATATCTGAATTCGGTGGCAAGGAATCGGAGAATGTCCGCTCAATCAAGTAGTCCGGATCTATAAAGTTCCGGATGACGTCAGGCTCTTAGCAGCTACATCTGTGCCCTTCGAATTTGAGGGGAAAGCGCCGAGATGGCCTTCATCTTAGAAAAATTATCGTACGCCTTATTAGATTTCAATCTAAAATCTAACCCAGTCTTAGATAATATCGAGTATATGATACTATCGAAACTATCACGCTTAGATAAACTGAGTTATTGTATATTTTTAATACATCTTAGAGAAGGGCTATTTCCCGTCTGGTAAAAATCTTTAATATTCTTTATACCTAAATCGGATGGCGTCAATATTCGTCTTATTTCATTAGCTTTGTGTAAAATTATGGAATGAATGTTGAATAACAAGTTGCTGGTGGTTGGAATTAAAGTTCTGCTCGTCTAACCCATGTATGTTGCATTATATTTCTTACATTTTATTTTACATACTGCATTGGTGTGCAACATAATGGGAGTTTATCTTTGTGAATCTTAATGAAACTGCACAATTTGTTAACACTCAGTAAGCCATGTTAACTATCTTGTTATTCTTTAAAAAGTTTTTGACTTTTCTTTGCAATATCAGAAACGTAGGCTATTGTAAAAATATTTTTTGTGATATTTTTCTGATTTTAGAATTGTTTTTATTACTAGAGCACAAACTGTTCTATAAGTTAAATTTTTTATGCAATTTTCTAATGGTGGAACAAATCAACTGCAATGGATGCCTATTATTTAGCAATATTTTAATAATTTCATCAAAATTTTTAGCGTGGAAAAAGAAGGGATGCAACAAAAGAAATACTTTATCAATTAAGCCTACTGTGATAATATTCTGATACAACGGGTGCTATAAGAAATAATTTAATTAGTGTCTTGAAGACGTGAACTTTTATTACTTACATAGAGATAGAGTTTTCACATATGATCGAATTTTAACAATCACATCAAAAATTCAATTTGTCGCCATCCTCCACTGTAAACTTTAACCGTGGATGATAATTGTTAAATACATGGCAGAAGTCACTGTGTGGCTTGTTAAGTTTTGCAAGAGCAATATCGTCTATATAATATGCATAAAAATGTATGATCAAGATCTCAAGAAACCGAATAAATTATTTTTCATACCAACATCTTGTATTGGCCAAAAAAGCATTAATTGATTAATTTTTGTATTATATATATATATATATGTGTGTATTATATATATGTGTACAAATAAGAATTATAAAGGATTATAAAAGTATAAGTTTTAAAATTTAATGAAAGTATAGGGAAAATGCTTCCAAAAATAGAAATTTAAAATAAAGGAAAGATTTTTGACATGTCGTGGTTCCAGCTATCAATCCGATTCTTAGTAGTAGTAATCTCAATCTTAACCGTTATTGGCTATAATTCATAGTGTGAACAATCTGCAATCTCACTCTTAATCTCAATCTCTATCTTCAATGCATAGTTTGATCACGCCTTAATAGCTTGACAGATCCATTGCAGATTCGGAAAGTTCAAAGAGGATTTTAGAGAGTTCATATAAAGAGGGCTCAACGTAGCGTGCTTGGTCCACTGTTCTATATGATATATGTGTACGTAGCTAAATTGGATTCGAATACACAGAATTGTAAGATACTTTAATATGCGAACGATGTCTGTATCCGTCGATATACCTCCATTGAAAGTAAGTTTGCGCGAAATAGAAATAGCAACGAGTAAAGCAGGGAGAATTTTTTATGATTTGGTCCTTACACTTTCTTCAAAAAAAAAAAACAGTCATGCGTTTTTAATAGAAATAACAAAGCATTATATAAAAATTCCAGTGCCAGGTGATAACGGGATCAATGTTTTACATTGATCCCGTTATCACCTGGCACTGGAATTTTGATCCTTCACATAGTAAAAAAAGAACGCTGAAGTGAAATTCATTTGGATCTCGCAAAAGAATCTAAGAGAATGAGAGGATAGATGACCTAGCTAGAAAAGCGATAAAAAAAGGGTATTGACTCTTAGAAATCTCGTTGAAAAAATTCGAAAAAAACAGCAGAAGGAGCTTCGCAAGAGGAAAATAAGATCAAGACTTTGGAGAGCAAGGTCATCACTGATCGACTCGAATTATTTCTGGCTGGACCGGAAAATCAGTTTACTCTCAATGTGTCTACAGTCTCTTACTGCTACTGTTCATTGTAAACGACGTTTAAGACAAATTTTAATTGTTTGAAATTTGCCTTAAGGATAAGTTTTACTATTTTTATTTCCGTCAGATTACGTAACCATATCCTGATTGGCTTAAATTTACGCCTTACGCTTACTATTACGGAATTTTGTCTGCAGTAGCTCATAAGCGTCGTCTACAATGAACAGTAGAGGCTGTACACACGTCGGAAGCTGATTTTCCGGCTCAGTCAGAAATGACCGTTGATTGATCAATATCAAATTGATTTTGATTCAACGTCACTGGACGTCAAATCGATGTTAATTCAATGTCGATCGATGTTAATTCGATATTGATCGAATTAACGATAAATCTTGTAGCTGGGGATATAATAAAGAATAAAGTAAGTCCGTAAATAAATTTCAATCATTTCGCTTATGAACTTAGGACGGTATTCATAGTTCGTTCTTATTTCAAGATTATCTTAAGATATTAATACGGTTCTCTGATTGGTTTGTGACTTCTTAAGATTGTACTTAAGATGATCTTGAATATAAGATCTGACTATGAGTCTCAGGCTGGTATTCATAGTCGGTTCTTATTTTAAGATCGTCTCAAGTGATGTACTTAAGACGTTCTCAAATATAAGATCCGACTATGAATACCGGTCTTAATAAATTATAAAACTATGGTATTCATAGTCGATTCTTATTTCAAGACCGTCTTAAGTAATGTCTTAAAACGCTAATGCAATCTTCTGATTGGTTCGTGACTTCTTAAGACTGTACTTGAGACGATCTTGAATATAAGATCTGACTATGAATACTAGCCTATAATCTTAAGGATCCTGACTACTCAGCCAAGAACTCTGCGTTGACGGTGGCGACACAGAATCAGATGGCGATCTGGCAAAACCGGTAGCCACACATTTAATCACGAGCCCATATCCGTGTGCTCGACGCGCCGAGAGTGAACGAGAGCAAGCTCCTTCTCATACTAATCACTTGTTTCAAGCGACCGAAAATGCTTTCTCGGTAATCTCGGCTGTTTGGCCATGTAGGCATTAATAAAGGGCGAAGACATTCTAAATAACATATAAGTTTTAATAAATAGTAATAGTGTATTTCTCCCAGTATTAATCCAGTATAGTAAATTATATTAAAACGCAATTAAAACGCAACAGTTTAAGAGATATTTAATTGTTTACGATTTTTCATGCGCGTTATATACCTCCTCCTTCATAAATTCGAGTAGCAAAAATAATTCAGTAGAAGTAGAATTTTTATCAGAAAAAAATTATAAACCAATATTTCTCTTCACGAAAGTCTCGAAAGGCTATTAAACAGAAAAAATGCGTATATTTGAGACTCGAGACTTATGAAAAAAAATCGAATGTTGCAAAAAGCACGTTTTTCACTTATAAAAGGAAATATATTGATTATATGAAAAAAAAATCGATATAAAAAAATGTAGATATTCGAAATAACTACAAAATGAGAAATGGAAAAATCGATCTATTAATTCAAGAAAAAAAAAAATAAAATACACTTTTTGATGAAAAAAGTGTCCTTTTTTCATTCGCTCTCTGTTCATTGAGATTTAAACGCAAAGCTTTCTCTAAATGTAACTCTCGTAATGACGAACAAATCTAGCTCTCCCTGAACAAGCCTGAAATGTTCATTAGTTTTTGCAAAAAGTCATTTGTTGACTAAAAACCTGTCTGCGGAAAATTTAATTTCTTCATCTTTGAGCAGTCGCACAGCTATTTACAAGGATGATTTTTCTTCTTCAAAAATTGCACTATCACGTATACTTAATAACAAAACAATTTTTAAACTATTATAAAACGCTTTTAAAAAGTGGAGATCTTCAAAAAAATGAAAATAATTTCGTTAATATGCATCATATCAAATAACCATGTGAAGCATTCGAAATTCTGACATTTTTTACGAATTTAAAAGAAAAAGATTACCCTTTGATTATTAGGAGTCGAAATAACAATTTTTTTTCCAAAAATCACTGTGACTCTTTATAAGATTTCCGTTACAATTTATCAAGGAAGAATTGAATTTGTTGTTAAAAAAAATCTTGAATTGTAATCAAATTTTTAGTTTAGAAAATTTCTCCTTTCTTGAATTTTTATTTTTTCGATTTATTATTAAAAACTCACGTTTGAGTATGGAGTGCATGTCTGATTAACAAATTTATGTCACATTAGCTATTTCTTTATTTAATATGCTGTAAATGTGTCCAATTGAACAATTAAATATACGGAATTATCAGTACAAAATTAGTTTTTGTGAATTTAATTGTAGATGCAATTATAATATATGTAAATAAATAATTAATAAATAGTTTGCCAAATGTTACGAGGATAAGTCAATAAGTTCTTAGAAAATCTATCAGAGGGCAGTGTCATGTCACATTACTTTTTGACAAGTAGCATCTCTCAGCTGATTACTGTCAAATTTTGAATAGAATGCACCGCGTGATTTCATTTCTGTAGACGATTAAAGTGAACAACCTTTGTATTTTTTGCAAAATGGAAAAAATCGAGTTTCGTACAGTGATCAAACATTTACATATGAAAGAAAAATTAATGCCGAAATCAAAGCCGAGTTGGATAATGTTCACATCTGCACCAGCGTTTGCAACTGTATACAATTGGGTGAATGAATTTAAACATGATCGTACATCCACATGTGATGCACTTCGTTCAGGACGTTCAATTCTGGCTACGCCAGAAATCATCGATAAAATCTACGATATTGTTTTGACTGATCAACGAGTGAAAATGCGCGAGCTTGTTGAGGTCACAGGCATATCACATGGCATATCACAGTGATTTCAATTTTGCACGAACAATTGGATATGAAAAAGCTATCGGTAAGATGGGTGCCGTGTTTGCTGTGAGCCATAAGCGCGACCGTGTGACGATTTCAAAACATGTTTGGAGATGTTTCAATGTAATCCAGATGAACTTTTGCGTCGATTTATTACTGAACGAAACATGGATCCATTACTTCACACCCGAAACGAAGATACAGTCAAAATAATGGACTTCATCGGGTGAACCAGCTCCGAAGAAGACGAAGACCGTAAAGTCAATCGGATGATGGCCACAGTTTTTTGGGATGTACGCAGTATTAATTCATATCGATTACCTTCCGTCGAAGCAAATAATCAATTGCGATTACTACGCAGCCTTATTCAACCGTTTCAACAATATTTAAAGAAAAAAACGATCCCATTTGGCGAAGAAGAAAGTACTCTTCCATCAAGACAATGCACGGGTTCACACGTGCCCGACACCGATGGCCAAATTCAACGAATTCCGCTACGAATTGCTTCTCCATCTATTCGCCAGATTTAGCCCCTGCGACTATTTCCTATTTCCAAATCTGAAGAAATGGTTCGGAGGAAAGAGATTCATCACCAGAGAGCCGAAACAGAGGCTTATTTTGAAGGGTTGAACAAATCATATTATTCAAACGGCTTGAAAAAAATTGGAGAATAGTTGGATCAATTGTATCGAGGATAAAGGAGACTATATTGAGAAATAAAAATAAATCGATCAAAAAAATGTTTTACTATGTTTTTCTAAAAATTTATTGACTTGCCCTCGCAGCGTAACTGTTAAAGATATAGTACTTTCGCAAATATAAAAATAAATTAATGTTATATGAAAAATATATTTTGCAATTATATTCGACAGTTACACTAACATTTTGGCAAATTATTTATTATTTGTTTATATATACAATATCATATTTGCGTCTGCAAGAAAATTCACAAAAACAATTTTGTACTGATAATTCCATATATTTAATTGTCCAATTGGAAACTTTTTACAGCATGTTAAATAAAGAAATATAGCTAATATGACTTAAATTTGTTAATTAGACATGCACGCAAACGTGATTTTTTAATAATAAACCGAAAAAATAAAAATTCAAACAAAAAACTAAAAATTTCATGGTTACAGTTACTTTGCGAAGTATTTGGTTAAGCTATTTGTTTATATTTCGCCGAGCTACCCCAAATTAAAAAAAATTAGTTTTCCACAAATTATTGCTGTTTTGCACAAATTATTTTCCACAATTTATTGCTGAGAAAATATAAATTTAGCAAATTTTAATGCACGAAATTAAATGCGCGCAAATCGCCGAGCGGACCGATCGTATAAAAAGCGATTAGTGTGAGAAGGAGCTCTCGTTTACTCTCGGCGCATCGCAGGCGAGCATGCGGACATGGGCTCGTGCTTGTTTGTGTGTTACAGCGCCGCACTATGATAAACTTATAGGCCGAACTTATAGGCGTGGAAAAGTGACGTTTTGACAACGAAATTTATGTTGCGTGCCATTTCGTTATTATTTGCTTTGTTCTGGAATTCTCGTTGATTTCAATGTATTCTCGGGGATGGCAAGTAAATGGTTCATCGTTACTGAATCGTCCCTGTTCAAACCTACCAACATTTCATTCAAAACTTGCATGTCTCGTTCTAATCATGCTTCTTATCTCAGATGGCACGCGAACCCCCTTGTGCGACACTCGAAAAGATAACGATTGCGCACACATTTCGCGTGCAAAAAATCAGTTTCCGATCCCAATCAATACGGATCATCTATTCTTTTGTAATGCTTCTTCTCGAATTATCAAGTGCGAACCGACATTCTATTACGTATTACCGCTGCATTTTTGTCACCTAACGTTCTCGGTATACCGCGAGAGCAGTAGCGCGCGAGAATTGTCTGAATTTCTGACGATTTGCCGTCTCGTTACTGCTCGCAATATACTCTCTTTCGAACTGTGAGAAATCACTCGACGTCGTACCAAGTGCGAATTACGCATCTCAACGATTGCATCAGTTATCGGTCTACAACTTTCGCCTACCGCCCGCTTTGAATACATTTTAAATTCTACTCAACAATAAAAATTACAATTGTTATAACAAAAAGTCGTTGTTATTACACGCTGCCTTGGCGAGTGAGCCACAAGGTGACACTACGTCACAAACACATAACATATTTTTGTCTTTCGAGCCGGATGGTTATCAAGGAAATTATTATTTGCTTGACTCTCAAACATTCCGAGTTGTGCCTTTCCGTTGGAAATCATGTCGTCTCTCGACAAACTGATGAGTATGCAAAACCAACAGATGAGTGCCATATCTTGCATATTCACTAATTTTAAGAAGCTGGAACTGGCTGACAAGTACTATAACACGGCAACGCCTTGCAACTCTCAAGGAGACCTTTGCTAGATGCTAGGAGCTGGATTGAAAATTACGCTAGCTGCGGACAAGAAAGATTGAAGACAACCCATGCGTACTTCACCCAGAACTACTTCCTGTGTGACGTGTGAGAAACATTTCCATGAAGCTGCCGAGGTACTGGACTGTCACGAAGTCCGCGAACTCCATCTCGCTGCACATGACGTGAATGGTTTTAATAACTCGTTCCGGTCGCATCTTCCGAGGATCAACCTGCCGACCTTCGACAAATGGGAAAACTCTCGCGATAAATTTAAATTGATAGTGATGATCAGAGTTTAACGATTGTCGAGCGTATGCATTATTTGTGTTCGTGTGTAAAGGGGGATGCAAGTAACGCTCTTGATCATCTCGCGGTAATGATTTCACTATCGCGTGGAATATTCTCGTTTCTCGGTACGATAATAAATATCTTATTACGATACATTTACAATCGCTTTTCAATTTATCGTTGCTCACGACAAATCTCCAACAATCTTCGTACACTTCGCGATCAAATCAATGAAACGATACAAGCCCTGAATAATCTCGGTTGCGCAACATTTGGATGATTGTTTTTCTAATTGCACAAAAATTCGATAAGTCGCGAAAAGCTTGGGAACTTAATCGGCGTAGATTATCCGCGAACTTGATCAATTTTTCGCATCTTGCATTCGCACGTTCAACGCGATTGCACCCGCGAATGCAATGGAGAAGTCACAGACCTCCAAGAGGAAAACTCTCGCCTTACATATCGCATCTACTATTTCGTTCTTGTGTAAAGTGAACAATCTATTGTATCAATGTTTTACGTTCCTCAAGCAGTTCCTCAGCAGCACTCCAGTTCAACATTTTGAATTCATTAAAAACCAGAAATGCTGTGTGAACTGTTTCAGTACGAAGCATGGTGGGAAAGATACAAATTCTCGCGCGTGCCGACAATGTAGTAAACGGCATTACATGTTGTTACATTTTGATAATTCCGTTAAGCCTGTTGACATTAAGCAATTGTTGACGTCCGCACCGATAAGTAGCGAGAATGTAATCGCTACGCACTAGTGAAAACCGTAGCGCCGAGCTCCAAAATCTTATTCGCGACCGCGCGCGTGCGAGTTTATTCGCCTCATAAACGTTTTGTCACTGTTCGCGCGCTCCTGGATCAAGGATCTGTCTCTACGTTTATTTCCGAATCGCTTATTCAATGCTTTTCGAGAATTAACTCCCTTTCTAATCACTCCCTTTCTATTACCGGCATTAGTACCGGCGAAATGTAGTCTGTCATGCGTCACGCTGCCCAAATTACGATTACTCCTGCGTCTCGCGACGAACCTGCCTATATTACCACCGCGTTTATACTTCGATCATTAATGAAATATTTACCGAATTGAGTAAATACCGCGTATAATTAGAAACACCGGACTTGAACTTGCCGTGACCCCATGAGTTCGAATCCTCAACATCATAATCGATGTTGATCTTTTCGGCATGCTTGTTCTCGACGGTGTTCGAAAATGTTCCGAATGAATGAACATGAGCCTACTGCGCAAAATTCGATACTGGATTCTCGGCTGGATTCTTTCCGTATCAATAGCTTCGTTTCCGATTGGATCAATTTCCGCGCTTCACGGAATTGTTTTTGAAATTCTCGATCGCGATCTTCGTCGCTTTTGAGAGATTGAGGAAGTGCCTCAGAAAGCTCGTCGGAGTCCTGAAGAACATCAGTGCGAAGAGCATTTCAGAACACATTCCCATACACCGGAAGGACGCTATATCGTTCGATTACTGTTTAAAAACGGACTATCTATCTCGATAGGCAAATCGCGCTCTATTGTTTCGAGCTTTCGCCGCTTGGAACAACGCTTAAGTCGAGACCCAATTACTGCTTTCGAATACCACGAATTTCTCGCAGAATATGAAACATTCAGTTATATGACTAAAAATCCAAATCCGACAGAAATTATCAACCAAAGTAAACTTATTATATTCCGCATCACGCTGTCTTACGTGACAGCAGTGCAACCATCTGCTTACAAGTAGTCTTCAATACTTTATGTCGCACATCAAATTGGACATCAATACATCAATGTATTCTCGGGAATGGCAAGTAAACGGCTCATCGATACCAAGCCATCCCTGTTCAAACATGCCTGCAACCAACATTTCGTTCAAAACATGCATATATCTCGTTCTAATCACGCTGTCTATCTCAGATGGCACGCGCACCCCCCCTTGTGCGACACTCGAAAAGATAACGATCGCGTACGAGAAATCAGTTCGCTCTCCGATTCCGATCAATACAGATCATCTATTCTTTCGTAACGCTTTTTCTCTATCAAGCGCGAACCACATCGACGTTCTATCGCGTATTACCGCTGTATTTTTGTCACCATTCTCGGTATACGCGTACGAGGGCAATAGTGCGCGAGAATTGCCTGAGTTTCTGACGAGATTTGCCAGTCTCGTTGCTGCTCGCAATATATTCTCTTTCGAACTGTGAGAAACCACTCGACATCGTACAAAGTGTGAATTATCTGTGCACGCATCTGAACGATTGCATCAGTTATCGGTCTACAAGCTTCGTCTACTGCCTGCTTTGAATACATCTTAAATTCGATTCAACAATAAAAGTTAGAATTGTAACAAAGAGAATCGTTGTTATTGTACGCCGCCTTAACGAGCGAACCTTCCATATAAGATGACACTAACGTCACACAACATGCTTAATTGTGAATTGTTTGAAAATGTGACTTGTCTCATATTTATCAAAATCGTAATTATCGATGAAAACTAAAGTTATCTTGGAATTTTGTATGTAAAAGCGTGTATGTATTTTACTCATTACAACAGCTATCGTACCGTATGTTTCCGCCCGAATATAGGCTCATTTTATGTGCCTTTTACGACCATTTACTGACTGTCAAGGGAGGAAAAAACAGTTTTCATCAATTTTTACAAGTGTTTTAAAGTAATCTCATCATTTTTTTCATCCAAATTGTCTTTATTTAAAAATGGCACGCAACATAAATTAACGTGTCATTTCTCACTTCTGACGATTCCAACATGGCCACCGCGACTAATCAGGAGCCTTAAAGTATTTTGATACGTACTCTAAGTGGACTGTATTGTTGATGTTTTAGAGGATTGCATTGAAAGCCGCTGTTTTTTTTGTATTTTTTGAACATTTATTTCATGTCTGTCAACTAGTGGCTCTTGAGTTAGCCTTTCCCTTCTAACTTGATCCATCAGCCGATTTCGGGGATCTATCAGCTGAAATGTAGGCCCTACTCTTCATAGTAAACTGGAAACTTGGAAATTTTGATTTTTTTCTTCTTTGCTATACAACATAGCACTAGATCTGTATTAAAAATAAAAAAGATTTAAAATATTTACTTAAAAGAGAAAAGCTATTTAGTACATTTAATTATTTCTATTGTAAATAACTTCAAAAAATTATTACTTTTAGGCCCAGTTTCACAACTCACAGTTAACTCTTAATCGAGGTTTAACTTATTCTTCATTTCTTTCTAATGCTAGAATTAGAAACATATGAAAAATAAATTGAAGTTAAGCGTTAATTATGAGTAGTGAAAGTCTTAAACAGATTTATAAAAAGTATTTCATTTTAAGGTTTGTAAAAAAATTTTTATTTTTTGTGTCTTATACCTACATTAATGTGATAAGAGTCTAAATTTGTCCTTGGAACAAAGCTATAACTTTTTCCTACTTTTCTGGCAGAAATTGAATTTCGCGACGAAAAAATAATGTCTTTTGAGCCAATCCAATCTACAACCCAAGTTTTTTACTACGCCGTAATTACGAAGTATTTAAGTGTGAATGATTGGAAGTGTGAATCTTTCAGAGCGTGTTGCATCGATCATAACAAATGATGATGATCACTTGGTGCCAAGTCCGAAGAATGCTGAGTGCAGGAGAATCTCCCATTCGAGTTCCATCAGTGTTTGTTTCACAGCTAATATGGGGCCGAGCGTTATCATGGAGAAGAAGAGAAAAATCTCCTTTCGGTAATGATCATTTTTGCAAATTATCATTCAAATGCTCCAATTGTTGACTATAACGCTCAGCGGTGATTGTTTCATTCAGGTTCAACTCATAATACATAACACTCTCCATATCTCACCAAATACAGAGTATTGCTTTGTGACCATGGATATTTCATTTTGGAGTCGATGTTGCTCGTTGGCCAGGACTAACCTATGATTTTTTACGTTTCAGGTTATCAAAATAGATCCATTTTTTATCGATGGTTGATACGCCACAAGAAATTTCTTTTTTTGTTTTGCAAGCAAAGAAATCAATATCTTTAAATGATTGCAATGGTATTTTCGGTCAATTCATGTGGCAGTCATTTCTCTTCTTTCTGAATCTTTTCTATGGTTCATAAACGTCGTGAAATGTTGATTTGTCGATTTCAAACTGTTGAACTAATTGTGCTTGGAGTGTTTGAGCAGAGTTTTCTTCCAATAGAATTTGCAGTTGTTCATTTTCGAATTTTTTCGATTAATCTGATCGTTGTTTGTCGTGAACATCACAATCACCATTTTTAAATCGTCGAAATCAACTCTACAAATTGTTTCTGTTGGAATATTCATTATAAATTTCTGCAAGTAATCGATGAGTTTCAGTTGCACTTTTTTTCAAATTAAAGTAGTATAGAAGTATACAATATATCGGAAAAATAATTTATTGCGTTTCATTTTTCACAGTAGTGGTTCACTGCGTTAAAAAAACACACAAACTCATCATAGTTTTAAAATACAAATTCATTACTTTAGTAGAGAATTTATATTTTTAAAAATATATATAGTGAAAATACATAGTGAACATACATAGTGAAAAATGCATAGTGAACCATTGTTATGACAGATTTTCTAATCCGAATAGTCGACTTTAAGGATTAATATCGGTTCGCGAAGCAGAGCGACATTTTTTTCTTGTCAAATCTTTATTTTTACATGAAAATGTATTGATTCAGTGTATTTTTATTAAAATTTGGACTCTTCTTAACATTTACCTTTGTCACTAAATATGAGTGTGATCCACTTAACATTGCAAATTATATTTCATTGACCAATCAGAAGAAAGAATTGTTACGAATTAATCAATCAAAAACTATATATGATAGAAGCGACATCGACGTCGCGATTTCTGATTAGTGACCTCATACCTAATTAAAGTAGTCATTGTACTTATAGTAGAGAACTATCACATGTTTTCTTTCTACAACTGTCTGGTACATACACACATCTAAAGTATATAATACATCGTTTACCTTTTTTATGTGACATTTGTAATTGCATTACACTTAATCGCTACATTATTCAACAAGAAAACACAAAAACATTAATACTTGCTTAACCTCATCCTGACGGAGTTCATGATTCTTATAATAGAGAAAATGGAGTATGACGGATGAACTGATCAACTGGAGCGGACATGGCGGTGCTGAACATATGCTAGAGGTGGGGATGTCGCTTCTCTCATATATAGGATTCTAATCAAAGGATGCTTCAAAGCATTTGCGTGAAGTGGATCGCATCCTATAATTTATCAATCAAGAAAAACCAATAGCGGAGAATACCTACATTACCTATATATCTACCCAGTCAGAAATAGTTCCTTGAAAAGACGTCATTATGATGGAAAAGTTGTTGAAACTTGCATCAAAATTTTAACATTTTCGAGTGATAAAAAATTACGTATGTAGAGAGTGCAATAAGAGTTTCATACATTTTTAATATTTTTGATATAAATATGTGATATGTAATCTTATATTTTGAATATTTTTGTTCAAAGGTCAAATCGACATTTTTTTTTATTTTATTTTGACAATTGCAATATCGCTCTAATCATAAAAGCTTTCTCAAAATTTTTCAGAATTTATAAATAATTTTATAACTTTTTAGAAAAGTATGAAATTTTTTTATACGAATCATAAATTTTTGACAACTATTGATAAAGTCTATATCTTTTCTTCTAGAGTTTTTGTATCTTATTTTATTGTATTTCTACTCCTGCTGAATAACATTACTTTTATTTGTATTTCGTAGTTTATTTAATATAATCTTAATATATATATATATATATATATATATATATATATATATATATATTATATATATATATATATA
>Ga0157364_1000925_pt1 | contig 23077 bp, 5 predicted proteins | sample AttsexASBM2_FD_111476 | JGI IMG/M metagenome (GOLD analysis project Ga0157364, IMG submission 111476) | Fungus gardens microbial communities from leaf cutter ant in Ribeirão Preto, State of São Paulo, Brazil - Atta sexdens ASBM2 | ecosystem: Host-associated > Fungi > Mycelium > Unclassified ...
ATTAAAATGAAGAGTATACAATTCGAATTATAGGTCTTTTAAAATTGGCGATATATCTTAGAATGTTAAGAATAGGATATAACTAAGATATTTATTTTTTATGATATACCAGCATTTCATTCTTCATTAAGTATTCTTTTTAGAAGATGGAACTCATCTTCTTAATAACTCTTTCGACTGATGAATTTTTGAATAGAAGGTTGAGTTTAACATCGGCTTGATTACTGTCGAGTTTCAGACTATGGCGTTTATATTTAATTACAGTGATCATACCGCGAACGATATTCGAATGAAAAATTAAATAGATGTTTCTTTCTTTACATTAGGCCCGAAATATTATAGAAAATTCAACTTTCAAATTGTACTTTCTAACGTCTTTAATATCATCACCTTGCAAATAATCTTCTTAAAGTTCAAATTTCATCCCATAAAGAAGTTTTAAGTGCGGGAGGGGTACGTCTTTTACGATCGGCGTCGACATCTTAAATCTATAACGCCCTGTCTTACAATATTCGCTAACGCAATTGTTCGGAAGAGTAACGGCCGCACATTATCGATATTTTCCTAAAAGCCCGCTGATCCGTCTTGAGAACTTTTGTGTTTCAATTACTTTCACGGTTTTCAAGATGATTACATTTCATAGTCAAGTCGGATAAGGATTTTTTTACAATAATACATTGTATTAATTAGCGTCATTCCAATACGAAATGAAAGTACATTTCCGTTTATTGTGAAACAAAGTGATATTTTTTGGTGGACAAAGAGAGAAAATTAAAATTGAAGAAGATAAGGGAGCGATATTTATAATTGAAGAATTGCATCTATAACAATGGGATAAGATTTTTTTTAACAGAAAGAACGTGTGACATTTCGTCAAACGGTAAATTCCTCGTACCTTAGTCTCGGGGATATAATCTCAAAAGCAGACGTAATGTCAGAAAAGATCTGGACGAATGGCTCTTAACGCGCTAAAGGCTTGCCGACGCATCTCAGTCTCAACTCGTCCTTTAGGCCGGCTTGACACGGTTACGAAAGTCGCTAAGCGCTAAGCTCGTCAGCATCAAAGCCTTTCGTCGTGCGGCAGTAAAAGGATTACGAATCTGCTCGTTTAGCCTTCCATTTCCACTCTCTTCGTCCGCTGTCTTTTGCTTCTTTTTTTCTGTTCTCTTTCGCCTCCCTTTCTGTGCGGCATCTATATGTAAGCTCTCTTCGAAAGTTCTGGGATTACAACAGTAATGCCTGGATAGGTGTGAATACGGTTGGTAAGTGTAGAATTTCTTAAATGTCCAACAAAACTAATCAAAAGATATGTTCTTTGAAATGGTTTCGTACCGAATGGATGAACTATTACTGCTCTCTGAGTATGCCAGTTACTTTGAGATATCTTTCTACAAAGATATATTATAAGAATCATATTCTTTAAATATTCATTGAGATTAGAAGAATTTTGTCTTTTATTTATGACTTCTTTTGTTTACAAATTAATTGTCTGTAACACCGTTTGCCTACATCTCATTTGTCTACAGATCGATTGTACACACGTATTATTGCCTACAGATTGATTGACTACAAACACTTTTGTGCACAAATATTATTTTATATATAAAATTAAGGTTAAATTACGTAAGAAAATAATTTGTGTTTTTAAAGCAGAGAATTTGTATTTTAAAACAGAAAATTTATGTTTTAAACCAAAGAATGATACTTGCAATAATACATGTAGGCAAAATTCCTTCTGAAATTTTGTATTTGTGTGCAAAAGTGTAGGCATGTAGGCAATTGAACTGTAGATAATCGATTCGTAGGAAAATGGAATTCTCTTTTATCTATTAATTACAATTTCTTACTTTCTTTCTAAAAGTTGAATAAAAGCAGATACTTGTAGGATATATATACTCGGAAAGGCGGAGAAGAAGAAGACAAGAATCTAGACAGGAATGTCATTAGCATATCATGCCGGCAATGGAAAGGCAAAGCGCGAGACAAACTATTCAGTCGAATTAGCATTCCGGTTCGATTTATTGTCCTAACTTTAGTGGACAGGAAATCCCGGTACTCTCTTTAACGTGATATGTATCTCGTACATGTGCCATACCGCGACGATTCTTGCCGAGCTTATAACTCGTTAAACTTTCATTGTACTACCGCTCTGTTATAATGCAATAGAACTTTCGCCCCGATGGAATAAGAATCTTCGCCTCGAGCTATCTAAACTCAGAATTGACTATTCAGTATGAATTGTGCAAGTGGTGAATGCAACTCTGTTAATATAATACTGCCATTCTCATCACGATGTATACAAAACATTAAAAATATTTTCCTTTTTTCACGAATTCTATGAATACAAGTTACTCAGAATAATTTAAGAGTTTAAAAATGTATGATGCTTGATAATTAGAAATTCTTGCTTACCTAAAAATAAAACCAGTAGAAAAAATATGCTTTGATATTGTTCGATAAAATCGAATGGATCTTTAAAGATAAAGATTCTTAAAATTTGATTTTAAGTCGTAAGCTTTAAACGAGTTTATTTGTTGCGGATAGGATAGATATACATATAACCACGTTATCAAATGACGTTTATTGCCGAGATCTTGATACTAACATCGTATATTATTTATTTTGCATCAAATGTTTTTCATTCTATCAAATTTGTCACAGAACCATTTTATCGACAATCTATATTTCTCAACGTTATGCATTCTGAATTTACGAGTTTCCGGGAATGTGGAGATTATCTATCATCGTTGTACAGTAGTCTCAAAAGAAAATTGAAAGACCTTTTGAATTCTGTGCGCGGTCAAGGAGAATAATCGAGCAAATAGAAAATTGACGATGCTTACTGCGCTATAATTTATAAAATTATGAAGAATTGATATACTACAATATTTATGATATGATATATTGCAAATATAATAATGTATGATACAAATGATAAACTGCAAAGATACTGCATGTGATTTAAAAATTTTTTTCAATTTGATATGAAACATATATATTGAATTCAATAAAATGAATTCAACAAATTTAATTCTCAAATAAAATAATGGTTTAATTCTCTTTTACGATCCTAAATAATAAAAAAATTGCGAATTTTATAATATAGTTTATGTCAGTTTACATTATGCAATGCATAAGAAAAATATATGAGAAAGCTAAAGATTTGTGGTCCTAAGCAAACAATTATAACAAAGTAAATAAGCTTTTAATGCGATATATAATCCTAGAAATAATCGTATTATCACGAGAGAGCGCAACATAGTGTGTGCAGTGTTAAATTTATATATCTCTACACGTGCCATTCGCAGAATGCGCGCATTTACAACAATGCAGACATTATTTCCATCGTAATTATGCAAGGTGTTACACCATTTTGGAGCAATCCGTGTGATATGTGGTTGTGCGTTAAAGGGATTATTTACGAATCAAAACGCTTGCATATTGTCTAATCTTTTAAACAAAATCATTTTTTAAAATTGTTTTTAAAAATATTTTATGACTTATATTTAATCCTCTTTGTTTTTCAGATAATTCATGGTACAAAAAATTATAACTAGAATGTTATTCTGAATTCTGACGAATTATAGATTGCTTAAAGTAAATTTTACATAAGGAAAAATGTTACATGTAAAATAATGCATTATTTAACAGAAAACGCATTCTTTTGAAATAGTCATTATCTAATGAAGCTCAAAGAAGATTAAACTTTAAATAAGAATGATACTTATGTATAAATTATATTCAATTACGTTTATTATATCGAATTTTCCAATCTATTAAATGTATTATTTAGTTATATGTATGGTTGATACATCATATAGAATTTTCGACCATTAAATTGAGAACGTCCGCGCACGAAATAATTACAGTCGATAATTAAATACACAATAATGGAGATTGTATATTTAATGAGTAACGTTCAAAATTTCTTTTTCAATGTAAAATAATTAAAGTTACGTGTTGTTACATGTTGTTACATTGTACATAAGCGTTCAATCTTAAATTACACTTTAGTGGTAGCAAACTTAACAAATGCACAGCTTGCCGTTCCTTTCAACTTTTTTTCTTTTTATAGTGCGCAACTTATACTTTCTTCACTCGCAAAAATATTTTTGCGTTTTTTTGATATAAATAGAATTTACGTTGATCAAGTATGTAAGGCTTTTCATTGAATCGCTTGTAGACAGTTTGCCTTTGATCTGATTTTTGCTTTTATTAAATTTATTTTGGCGACATCATTACATTCCGCTACATCAAATACTTTCTTATGTCGAAAATGAATGTTTTAAAGATTCAGTTTTGAATAAATATTCGCATTGGCAAGACTTATGAGGTACTTTCGCTTATATTGCTTGAATTACAAATAAACGACGTGGCTCAGGATGCGGGTGGGTGGAACTAATAAAAGACTATGACTATACATACTGGTTCCATTTTTTCGTTGCTCTATTGTGATGGAATTAAGTTAGCAGTGGCTCGTATGCGTACTATTCTTATTGCTTTACTACAGTCTTGGTGGTTATGCATGAACTCTCACTGTCGAGAGTCTCTCTCACTGAGGAAAAAAAATAAAGTCTCATAAACGACGCTCCAAAAGACATTACTGCGGTTGGTTACAGCGCATACCGCGCCTGTCGGAAAAAGTATTTTAAGTGAAAAATACTTTTTTTTACTACGAATACAAGAATCAGCTCTTTGACACAAGAATTATAATATCTCCTGCAGGTAGTGTGCAACCTCTTTGTAAAAATCTATTTTATTCATATTGCAGAAAACATGTGAAAACATAATGTAAATTTTTGTACTTTCCATTTACCCTCTAGAAAACTAGAAATTGCCTTATGTTCTCTACTGCTAAAAATATGTAATTAAATGATTTTTCAAATTGTATTTTTAAAAATCGCTTATGAGCAATTTTATGAGATTACAAATAAATATAAAGGCATAAACACAAACAAGTATTAGAAATTTGGAATAAAACTTAAATTAATAAATAAATTCTAGTAAATTCTAGTAAATAAATTTTTTTTCGAGAATAAATTCAGTTTGCGTTGCAAAGATGTAATTTTAATCAGATTGTACGCCTTTCAAGATGCTGTATTATGTGAAATGATTTTCTTCTACATTAAAATACGTCCCAAGGCGTTTTATACCGATAATACTTATATTGTTGGATTTTGCTTCACGGAAGAACTTCTTAAGCAATTCATTTTTATTTACTGCTCGGGATAAAACGATTACGTATTTACTTTTATATAATAATATAGTACATTTATTTAACAGAGAAAGAAATGTGAAGAATTTTTTAATTAATTTTATTAACATTGAAAACAGAGCAATCAGCTATTTCAATTATTTGCGTTTTAACAAAGATTATTTCATTTAGATGTTAATTAAAAATATTAAAAACCTTAAAAAATATTAATAAAATATTTAAAAATATTAATAATTTCAATTTATTTACATTTTTCACTTTAGGAAAAAGGATTTAAAAAATCTCTTATACGATTCACACAAATAAATATTGAAGGCATAAATGTTAGTATTAGAAATTTAAAGTAAACTTAAATTAATAAACTCTAGTAAATCGATATTTTTTTTGAGAATAAATTCAGCTTGCGTGTACATATCCTTGATTAATCCGATTTTGGAATATGTAGTAGGGAATGAGAAAAGTCTGTACATAGAATCTACCTATTATATTCAAAATATCGTATACCGTGGTATAAAACGCGGATAAAATAGAACTAGTAAAAATGAAGCATTAATGAGCGAGGTATCGAGGTAGACGAAAAGAAAAAGCAAAAGCGGAAAATCATCGGGATGATCCTTGACGCTTCAGAAATCCACGAATTCAATCTGGAGTTTCGAACCCATTTGATTCCTCATCTGACTCGTTCCACCTCGTTATCTCACGATAAGTAGAAGCAAGATGAGGTACGAAAAGAACGAGTAAAATAGAATGAAGAAATTGAAGGCAGCTTTAGAACTCTTCGGATGCTCGGTGACCGTATGATATCCTCGTGAATTTCAAGTGACCTGTTAGATTCGACATCATGGCCTGGACATTATCCAACGTCATGTTTTAATTCCTCGTATGCTTTTTTATTTGCATCGGAGATTGATTCCTGATAATCATCGCTTCAAGCTGTAGCTTTACTTAAATGCTAAACTTTCAATTCTTTCAAAGAAGCAACTTTCTTATATATAAATTTGTTAGAGCAATTTTTAAATTGTGAGGGCTTTAAAATTTCTTTATAATTACAATATTATTGTATCAAAAGCTTCTTTATCTACTTTTATCGTTGTGCAGTATGATAAATATTATTGACATTTCCTTTAACGTTCAAACAATAATTTCTCCAATTGTGTATATTTTTATTACGATAAAATGGCCATTGAAACTATTGGACTGTCGCTTTTGATATACAGTCCTCGACTTTGCACTCAACTATAGTGCCCCGATGATTCGATTTTGATTGAAGTAAGTGATCACTTCTCTTGCTGTAGAGTTTAGAACAGGCAGGAAATCTTTATAAAATAATAATAATTTTATTTGATGTGGATAACATGATAACATGTATCACAAAAATACGATTAAATTAATTAATATTTATATGGCGAATTATTTATAAATCGCAGTAATCTTTTCTATATTTTTCGTCTCTCTGTTCTATTCGAAAATCTTGTTAGAAGAGAAGTTTAAGAGCATCTGTACAGTAAAACGATAGATTTGTTTGTCTTTCTTAACTGTGATTATTTCCTCTTCCGATTTTAGTTCGTAACCTATCATCGGTAAAATTTTATTCTTTCGTAGCCTGTGCATCCCAAGGGAGCTGTAGCAGGTTTGAGAATTGGACGATATCCAATAACATCTAGTCTAGAATGTAAGAACTCCGCGTGTAAGAAAGCTACGTTACAAGGAGTTATCGAAGAATCGGTATGAAAATAAGAACTAGCGCGATAGACACGGCAAATATGCGAGGCATGCAATAATTTCATTATTAAAAATGCATTGAGCGATGTAAATAATTTTAGAATAGCTCTTGATTATTTAAACTCAATTTAACTTCGTATTTGTGACAAATTTTAGAAAAATATAGCATTGTTAATTTTTATATTAATGCATTAGCTTAACAAAATTTTATTATTATTATACTTATTAAAACTAGTTAATCTATCGATAAATTACGTGCATTTCGATGCTTGTTGATCAAATTCAAACACAATAGCTTTTGTTTTTGTCCCTCTCGAATAAGTGGGGTATTGTTCTCCTTTTCTTTCTGTCGTGCAGAAAATCTCTCACATTGGTTGACGGAGAATACCTTTAGAAGATATTCGCGCATCCATTGACCTACATCGTGATCACGTATCGTAAAAAGCGAAGACAGATGGTATAGGCGCGGCCGAATAGCGAGTTATTTATAAATAAGTTGATTTCCACAATTTATTCGTTAATATAATAGCGTCTCATTGTCCTTAAAAATGAATGTTTTTCACATATTTTTTGAATTAGTCGAAATGATACGAAAAACCAAAAAATATAATAAACTGATGGGTAATATAAAGAACTTAATTTTAAAAATTTGAACAGTGCTAAAAAGTTGTTGCCATAAAGGAAGTAGGTTGCAGGATTTCGCGTAAAATAAAACAGAATGTAGTACAGAACAAGTTCTATTTTTTAATGAAGATTTACTTTTGTTGGCGAATATAAAATTCAAATATGAAAAAATACTTGAGTTACTGCTCAAATTTTAAAATTATACAAAAAAGATAATTTTTTTGAAAATGTGTTAATAAATTCTTATCTATTCTATAAAATTGATTTTACACATTCCATAAAAATTTGAAACTTTATTACTAGTGTGAATTTACTTATTCAATTCATTATTAAGCTATTTTATAAGAGCAGTACATTATCTTGTAGAGAGAGATGATCGATAGCGTTATGCCACTTTGTTTTTGAAGAATATTTCTTAAATAAAAACTAAAAAAATAAAACTTGAAAAATATAAATACAAACTAGGAAAGTCTTCTATCAGATGATAATAATAGTTTTTGTAATACTGTTGATAATTTTACAATAATTAACTTTTTCATAAGATAAGCAAAAATGAACGTTTGACAAAATGGGCATCACAACTGACGTAGCAGATAGTAATGTCATATATTTCTATTTTTTTTCATAGGAGTCATCTGTATAAATGAATTTCTATAAATGAATACATATGAAAATTTTTTAAATCTTTGCATTTCGATATATGTTTCTTATTTAATTTATATGCATATCTTATGTTGTTCTGCTTAACACAAATATGTAACGCAACAGTTTTTTGGAGGGTTTTCTCTTAAATACAGAATTACTTTCAGCTCTGATTGAGTTATTTGTTTAAGAAACTATATTGAATAAAAATTATTAAATATATCATAAAGAAATTTGTTTTAATCATATTAATTGCACGAAAAAAAAGTAGTAATATGTACTTATTGTAGACCAAGAGATTTCTTCTTTTAAATTTTATTTTAATTTGTTATTTTTATAATCACTGCATATGTGCCAATAAAAATATCGTTAACTTTCTTTTATAACAAAAGTAGCAGACTCTTTTGCTACAACATTGTGATAGTGGTGAATAAAATGTAGAAATATTATGAACAAAGAAAACAGTGCGCTGCTTGATGTATAACGTGCAGTAAATGAGAGACATGTCTGGTGTAATATTTCTTTACTTTTTTGCATTTCTTTCTGTCTTTATGGTAAATAAAGACAGAAAGAATTCTTCGCAATTCGTGCGACGTGAGATGCAGCGGTTTCAGCGTTCTTCTAAATTGCATCATTTCGAGGAAGTTCAATAATTTTCAAACACAATTCGAACAATTGCAATAACTTATGTTTGAACGAGCAAAACACCTGTCTTGGCTCGTAACCGATAATTTCAGCACATTAATATAGAATGCCAGGATAATTGATTCATTAATATCGTAAACTCGTACGCTGTCGACAACGGTACGTCGACGGATGTAGACCATGACATAAAGCATGAACGCCACCCACGGGAAGTGGTTTCTGACCGTCCTAGCTCGTCGTCGGAAAGAGAAATATTCCTACCCGCCCTCACCCTGTAATTCCCCATTCTGCCATCGTGCTCGTGCACTTAACCCATTTTGTCTCAAGATCCTGCCTACCCGGAAAATACGAGTTGGCGGTGAGAACAAGGGGAGGGGTGCATAACGATCTGCGGATTTTCAACCGATTACGGACCATTTTGCGATGGAGTACGGAAGCGGACATACGCTTCAATGCTCGCTGTAATGCGCGCGCGGAGGATCGGGACGATCTTTTCGGTCGAAAGACGCGATCTTTCAGTGAACTTCCTATGCGTCCAAACCACGGGTCGCGATGCTTTGTTAAAACGACGTCGCAAAGCCACAAAGGATCCCATACTAATTATATATGGAAAATTGGGTTCCGATGAAGTAAGTTAGTTTTCACATAAAATGAAGCTTATAATATGGTAGACAAAAGATATCATGGACACAAGGTTCGATAATGAATAGTTTTTGAACTATGCTGCATCAAAGGTGTAAAATTTAATTGTGCTTACACAGAGCACCTTTGACACCGTAGTTCAAAAACTATTCATTATTGAATCTTTTGTCTATAACATCTTTTGTTCATCACATTATAAACTACATTATGTGTGAAAATTAATTCATTTTACTAGAACCAAATTTTCTATATTTGGATTAGTGTCTGAACGAACTTTATCGTTTCCCATAGTATTTTAGAAGCTGAACACGAATCCGTTTTTCGAAGTTAGTTATCATGTCACTGTATTTTGAGAAAAATACCATCAAAGAGACAAAAAAAAAATGATTTTGAAGATTTCATGAGGATAACATTGATAAATTTTTAAAAAATTTTATTAATGTTATCAGAATAACGAAAGTATAATAATGTTAAGTATAAAGTATAAATGAATAATGAAAGTATTAACTTTTAATTTTAAAAATTGTTTTATTTTGATATTATTTTCCGAGTTATAATAATTTGAAAATAGCTCTTTTCTATAATACATGAAAAAGATATTCCATCTTAATTCTTATGTAAAAAGTGTTATTGTACTTATATAATACTATTCTTGTGCACATAATTGGATCATACTAATTAAAAAAACAATGTGAAAATAACAAAAAAAATATAATATAAATATATTTTCAACTGCTATACATATCTTGAATACGAAAAATTATATCAAAACAAAATGACAATATTTTAAAACTAAAAGTTGATATTTTTGAACACATTTACATTAAAAATTTTGAAAAAAAATTGTTGCTAGTACTACGTATGAAAACTCTCAAAATAATTTTTTGCTTTTTTACGCTATTTTTCTCAAAAGTGTGATAACCAAATTAGGAAAACAAATTCGTATTAAGTAGGCAAGGATATATTAGAAATAATTTAAAATTGTTAAGTTTTTTTCGTAGACTTTAATATAATTAGTATAATTAGTATGGAATCTTTTATTAATGCGCAATTAATGCTCTATTAGTCTGTATGAGGAAAATTGCTTAAAAGAAGAAATACACAGGCAAATTTTCTTGGCGATGACATAGTAGAAATAGACGCGATGCGACCATCACTTGAATCAGGTTAATGATCGCAGTGAGATGATTTATAATAATTAAGCAGTCGTGCATTCATGGTACTAGAAGATAATTTTTCAGTACTTCAACTATAATAGATTAAGTAAAGTAATAATTTCTAATATCATTTTTTTTAGTTTTCATTTAAAACGTTAAAATCCCTAAAGATGTGACCTAAATTGCACGAAAATAATGACTACGAAGTGATTCATCACACACGTTTTTCATCCAAACGACAAGTCGTTTGATGAATTTGAAATTCATTTTTTATAAAACCGATCTCCATTTGAAAGTAATCACTTGTAATTCATTGTAATCTTTTAATATTATAGGTAAGACTATTATAACATAGATAACAGAGTAATATAAAATTTTAATTAGGGACGAAAATAAATTATAGATTCTGTGTTAATATCTTTTTAAACTCTAAATTATGTTTATTAAAGAATCCCTATAGTTATTCTCATTTAAACGATATACAAAGTAGATTGGCCCTTAAGATTTTATCATTAAATGCACCATTTATCAGGAAGAAATAACATAAGTTTCTTTGAGAACGCTTCCAGGTTCTGATTGATTTAATCGGCGCGTATTTAATTTTCTTTATTCGAATCTTGAATACTCGTTTTCTCAGCAAAGCTTTAAAGAATCAGTAAGACGACTTACGATGTCGAAACTGGAATTTAGAGTTTGAATATAGACTGAAATAAAATAGGATTATTGGATTCGAAGTTTGGTTAAAGATTTTAAAGGATTCTTACCGATGCAAAATAAAAATTGCATTCAATTGGGACTTTTTTGAAAAATATCTATTTTATTTTTGTTTCATGATTTCTATATGTAAAGTATAAGAATGTACACATATATATATATATATATATGTGTGTGTGTATATATATTTACAGGATGGATACTAAAAGATTTTAAAGAGTAATTCCTCACACAAATTTAAGATAAAAATTTTACATAATCATTTGACCGAAACATCTTATCATTAATTTAAAAGAAACAGTGTGTCAAAATTGAATAAAAAATTTTATTTTTTTTTTAATTTCGAAAACTATTCGGGTTATTTTGATGAAACATTGTATATATTTAAAGTTTCATCATAGCTCAAGTGATTTTCGAAATTTTTGGAAAAAACAAAATTTTTCCTTCAACTGTAACACCTCGTATTTTTGAAATTAAGTCGATATATAAAATTTCAGATTATATGAAGTTTTCATCTTGTGAAAAGTGTGTAAGGAAGCATTTCTTTCGGAGTATTTAGCATCCACTTTGTATATACAAATTTTTAATTAATTTTTAATTTTTAATTTTTAATTAATATTATATTTAATTTTTATTTATTAATTAATTTTTTCTTACATAAAAAGAGGAAATAATTTTACTACAAAATATAGAAGATCTTTTCTTTTTCTTTATTGATGGTGCGAGATCAAATGGCAGAACATGGAACGGAAAAAAGAAATAAAATAAGCAAGTGCACCCAGTGGGAACAAGGTCGGAACTCTCTGACCTCTTCGCAGAATGGTTCTGGCTAATGTCAAGATAAATGCGATTTCCTAGAATGGGAAACGCGGAGCAAGGGTAATGTGGAAGCACTGGGAGCACAAGAAGAAAAATATTGTTTGCCGCGAAAACTGGGGCGCACATCCTGAAGCAGGGCGTTGGTAGTGGTTTGACCACGAAGGCGTCGCGTGAGGGGCTGAGGTGGAAAAAGCCAAAAGCTCGTCGGCTCTCGTGCCGGAGTAGCTTGCCAAAATAAGATTCGTTTTTAGAGAATTAAGGGAAGGAAGCTTTTAGAATAGGGTTACTTAAATCGGGTCACATGAATCCTTGCATGATTCTCTTTCATGATTCAAAAATACGATGAAGTCGATAATATAATCGAATATACAATTCGTCTTTTGATGCATTTTCAATAGCAAATGTTATTATTTATTCACGAAAGTATTTCGAAATATGTCTTTTTTCCTTCATCGGAAATATTATTTTACATTTGTTTATTTCTTGTATTTCTACAAATTGTAAAGTAAACTTTGAACTATTTGATAAGAATCTTCAAAGGATTTCGAACAAACACACCTTCCATTAGTGCAATTTCCTTTAAAATCTTATATAATTTTAGCAAAGAAGATTGATATTCTTGAAAGTGATTTTATTTACACGAAATTGAAAGCTGAACGTATGAAATTTTTGACATTTATTATTATAATTTTCAAATTTTTATATCTTTAATAGTGATTAAATTTTTCCATTGCAATAGTTATACAAATTTAAAAAAGTATTACCTAACTATTATCATTTTGCAATGTTCACTGGATAATTATTCTCGAAATATTCATGATTGCTCGTTTATTGAACATTATTTCCCCCTTGAATACACGACGATTCTCTGAATTCCATTTATTCGGAGGATCGCCAGCTTGTGTATTCTATTAGGTATTGTTGAGCTTTCGTGACTATTTTCTAGGATTGCTAGATCGGTAGATAGAACTAATGTTGCTATTGCGATCGCTCAATGTCTAACGTATAGCCTTAGGCCAACGAGGACGATTTCAGGAGCTCGTTATCGTGGATGAATTCAATGCATCGCAGACGACAGCGAGCGACAGCAAATTCAACCAACGTTGGCTTAGCCGCGTTCGGTCCATTCATCTTGCTTCGGACAGTTGTCTTCCCGGTAATGCCGAAGATACCGATCCAAGGAGGTACCAATACGGATTCTATCGACGGAAGTTACGCGTCTTTCTGCGGATATCGGCTAGTTTACGGTCGTTTCTCCAAATAACAATGCAATCATTGTAGATGGGCATATCGATTTGTTGTGAAGGGGGATAAGATATGATAGAAATCTTATTTATCTATATTTTTATTTTATTTTCTATCATATTTTTGGCTAAGATATGATAGAAAATAAAATAAAAATATTAACACAAATAAACAAATAGAATAATATATTCGGACAAGGTGGATTTTGGTGCTTATTAATATTTTTGAATTTTACAATTTCCATCTTATGCAAACTGTGAACCGATTAGTCAGACTTATACTCCCAAACTGAAGCTAGAGTATGTAATATTCACAAATTAAGTTGACAAACAATTAGTATTGATACTTGTGCGCATTTTAAAACACTAAAAAGAATTAAAAATCGATGATGTTCTTAATTACGAAATAAAGCGTTTGTCAAAAATATTATTTTATTGATACTTCTCATTTCCATTTGAAAATAAATAATTAATTATATGCAATATTTAATGTAATTTAATTTTTATTATATATATTTTTATTACATATATTATATTGTATATATATTTTTATTATGTCTATTATACATTCTTTATATCTGTTCCATTTAAATCGGTAATTCCGCCTAAATCTCCAACATTACGAATACTTTCACATTATTTCCCTTCTCGTATTTTCCCGCTTTTGGCTTTAGTCTCTGTGACCTCGAAATGAATGTAGGTATTTGGCGTCTCCGCTTTAAGAGATATATCGGTGGCAGGATTAGTCGATTTTTCCTAGTGCCAACTATCCTCGAATTCGTGTTCATTCGTTACGAGATGCCTTCTATGAAAATCTTCCGTGTCTTCAACAAATTTCAACAGATTTAGGAACTAGTTTACGAGTTGCTGCCCTTTCACGAGAATGCACTTGGGAATCTTACGTAAACTCTCGCAAAGTTGTTCGGTATATCTGCTTGCAAGCTTGATAATTTCATTGCGTAATTTACCGGAGGACACGAACTTGATGCGAACAGCGAGTCGCATAAAACATAAAGTTTCAAACGTACTTGCTAAAGATCATTCTATATTATCTTCTTCAGTAACCATATACGAACACAGCAGCAGCAGTTTTGATATAAATACGAACTTACTTCCAAAACTGTAATTTTATTATATTATTGCAGTTGTTACTTAATATAAAGTTGTTACTTAAAAAAGAAGAAGCCAAGATTGTATATCAGTATGATATTCTTTAAAACACTTAAAACAGTAGGATATTCTTTCAAACATAAAAGCCAACAAGCGATTTAATTTGTAGAATGTCAGTTTCGATTCGTGCTGTGCAATGCATTTTGTATGTATATAACAAAATATTTGTGAAAGTAATGTTTTCTTTTTTATTTTACATAATTGTTTTGTTAATTATCGCCAGTCGAAATGTTTTGATAATAAACTGTCGATTTAAATTTCATTCACAAAGCGACTTACTTACCCTTTCTATGTGGCCGCCACTAACGACCTCCGGCGTGTTAACACAGACTACTCTTTTCAAACGTAGTTTGTTAACGTGGAAAGCCGAGCCGTAACAGTACATCAACACCATCGTCGTTGGGAAATAAAAACAGCAACACGCTAGGATCCTGAAAAAGGAGATACGATAAAGAGCATTTTCCGACCCAGAAAAGCAGTAATTAGCGTGTCATATGCAAGCGGGAATATAACTAGTGCAGTGAAGCTGATATCATACGAACGCAATAAAATTATATTTGTACAAGTAGATTACGCAAAATCTGATGTTCCATGTGTAAAGTTATTAGTATCTACAATATGATAAAAACAGTATCACAATGCATTCATTTCAACTTTCTCTTATAAATTAATATGCTTTGTAACGTACTTTGTGAAGTTGATTCTATCTCACGTGCATTTAAATTATTTTATAAATTTTTTTTTTATATTCTATTTCTTCAAAACAATGTTTATAAAAGAACGTAATATAAATGGATAATTCTATTTGAACTAATGTATCGAGATAGAATTTCTAAATTACCGATTCGAAAAACATTACGAAAAACATTACGATAGGTCGAAATAATGATCTTTCGTATTTCGCACCGGTTTAGATCAGACTTTAAGCGTACCGGAAGGGAACATTAACGCGGATATATCGCTATCTTTCACGGTTGATCGCCTCAGTGTCCTCCCAAGGCAATCGACCACGCGACGGTGTGGCGTTCTCAACATTAAATTGTAATTGTCCGCAATTGGTCACCGGCACGGTGAACAAACGTGATGAGCAAGATCATGAAATGTCGAGCTTATCACCGCATCACAGCATTCGCTATGGTGATACCTAAGGGATGCTCTAGCGAAGAAGGGGTCGCAGGCGAGAAGGCCAGATCCGTTGAAGTAGTAACCGCCTCTGGGGAGTACCAGAACCCCGAAAATTGCCACGCTCGCTATCCAAGTGGTCGACATCACTGCCACACAGCCCTGCCGCATGTAATACTGTGTCAACATAGACAGAAAACGATCACTCTTTCTCACCCATACGCCGAGCGTTTTATAGATATATGGTGCACATGTATGCGTATATGTATTTGTCTATATATTTTTATCGGTTCAGACCGGGGCTTGTTTGCACACATTCTATCTTTTGTAGTATATCATACATCGTTTACTCAAACGATTACATGCACTGTTTTTATTATCAAAAATCTCAGAATGCATTATTCAACTAATAGACGAAATATTTAATACTGTGATAATCTCAGAATGCATTATTCAACGAATAGACGAAATATTTAATACTGTGATAAAAGATACGTGATAGATAAGTACTGCTGTGTATTCTATCAAATATCTAAATGTATGTATGATGGAATTTTTCAAATAATAATTAAATAAAATGTATGCAAATAATCTCGAGTTAAATATAAATGTTGTAAAAATTTAAGTAGAATATGAAAAAGAATCATTAAAATGTCGTTGAGAATATGTATATCTTAAATTACATGCATGTCCAAAATTTACATATTTTATAATAATGTAGCTTATTAATTTTTTATAACATAACATTGCTTAATCGTATTGAACGAAAATGAAGAAAATAATGTAAAAGAGATATACATATATTTACATACATTGAAATTATATTTAATTACATAAAATTATAAGCATTATATTTACACGGTATTTTTTATAAAGAATTTTATAAAAATATTGTAAACGTTATAAATATTATTTTTTAAAAAAACTCGATTACTAGTTTTAAATACATTGCACCTTTAGTGAGGTCACTCTTCATTTGATCAAATCTCCAAGCAAATAAAGAAAGTCCCACGAACTAGTTTTATCGACGATCCACTTTTACAGCACAAACCCGGTGTGTTAAGTATTATCGAGATTAACCTCATCCTGATCCCAAAAAACGATCAATGAAATGACACTCGACCTTGCTGTTCTCCAAGTAGTAAGGATCGAGACTTATACGATGTTTTCTTTTTTCCTTTGTTGCAGATATGATCCATTAACTAAAAATATTATTAAAAAATATAAAAATAAATTGAAGTACATAGAATATTACAGATGAAAATCGTTACGATAAAAATATTTTTTATCGTGTAAAAAATATTAGAATTTTTGATCGTAGATATTTAAGATAAATTATTTTTCTTAGCGTTTTCTCATTTTTTCATTTAATACGAGATAATAAGAACTAAGAAGTACAAATTTAATATGCAAACTTAAAACAGTTAATTTAAAACATATATTTTTGAGGACAGACAAATTTTATAATTTTTTTTCTTCATGTTTAATTTCAAAGTTTATAATTTATCAGTACGTAAAAGCTTTCATATTGTAGTATATTGAAAATAACCAAATGTTTACTTTTAAAACTAAACTGTTAAGAATAAAATGTTAATTTTTAACTTAAAGACGTACAGTAGACTTTCTGAACATGCAAAAATATTAAAACATTAAAAAGGATAATAAGAATCTTATTGGAAAATATAATAGAAAATATAATAGAAAATAGAAAATAGAAGTTAAAATTAACATTTTTTAATACAAAATTTATTTCTTATATCTAAATTAGATATAATTTACTCAATGTAAGGTATATTAACAATATTGTGAAATAAAACTTAATGATTGTGATTATGTGAAAATCACATCTATCCCCAAATAATATTTAAAGAAATACTAAAAATACATAAAATGACAAATCCATACATAATATAGATGCTATCCTAGTTGCATTTTAGTTCTGTTGAGAATTCCTGAAAATACTATCAAAGTTATCGATCCGTCTAAAATAGTGTAAAGGCTGATATTCTCCGCGCATTATGAAGCGCCAGAAACAAAGAGCTAAAGATCAAGTTGTTGAGAACTTGGAACTAAATACGAGCTGTAGCCTGTTCAATATTGCACTAAATATAATGGCTAAAGCTGATGTAACACGAAACTCTATCTGCGAACTAACATAATAATATGATAAGAGCAAATATGAAATCAAAATCGAGAAGCAACAGTTTCTATCGATCAAATATGAAAAGAGACAGAGTCAAAAGTTGCTAGAATTCAATGAGTGGCTAAACGTTTGATAGGCGAAAAATTACGGAATGAATAAAAAAATCAGCGATTCGTCAAACACCTTTCTTTTACCACTGATTTTTATATGTTGCGCTTTTTTCTCACTTTAGTAATTGTGCAAATAGCAATTCTATTTCATTCTTTTATTTTATTCTATTATTTTATTCTGTTATTTTATCTTATTATTGTATTTTATTCTATTCACTATGTGTACAATTTCATTTCATTATAAAAAAAACAATCTAAGAAATCATATCATTAGTGTTAAAGGGTTTGCGAGTTATTTATTATTTCCCATTTATTATTATTTAGTTTTTAGTTCCCATTTTTTTAGTATTAAATGTGAATACGAATCTTTTTAAATTTGGCTATCACATTACAATTTTGAGAAAAATGGCGTTAAGAGACAAAAAACTTTTTTATGATATAATATCGACAATAATTTTTTTTTCATAAATTTTTAAAACTTTAAGAACTTTTTTCAAAATTTTTCAATGCCACGTAGTATCAATTTTTAACTTTAAAATGCATTTTGTTTCTTTTCGGTATGATTTTTTTGTTTTCGAGATATGTATATTATTTTTAAAATCGGTTTTTTTCCATGGAAAAGATATTTTATTTTAATAGTGTATTATGTAAAAAATAAGTTCCTTTATACTTACATAATATTATATTTTATTACATAATATTATATAATTGGATAAATAAAAAAAACTATACGAAATTAAAAATCAAAACAAGAAGCATATAAGTGCTGAATATTTTTTGCCTAATTTGTTCTTTATTATGATAATAAATATGAATATACATATATAAGATTTTCGATTACTTATCCGAGATCTGTTTTTTGTGGCTAAACTAGTGTATACTAGTGGAACTTAAAGTGAGAAAGATATATATGTTTGATATTTGTCGAAAGCGAGAAAGAAAGTTCTAATGCAGTCTAGCATAAGAATAGAAAATGGACTGTTTTAATTTTTCTAAAAATTATAATGTAACAGACTTTGAAAAACGGAGAAAAATACATTAAAAATAGTTAAAATTATTAAAATTTTTTTGTAGAATAATATCATTTATGATAAAAAGTTTTTTTTGCAAATATAAGTTGTAAGTAAAATCTAAAATCTTTTATATGTAAATTCTAATAATACGTATATTTTTCAATTATAAATTAGTATGCTGCTTACTATCGAACTTGAAATGTGATCATAAATTGAAATTAAAATGTTATAACTCTATTGTTGTGTTATAAAAATGTTATAACTCAATTGTTCGTCGATTTGATAATGATAATATTAAAAGAATAATAATTTTATAACTATATAAATAGAAATCGTATAGGATAGGGAAGTATTTTTAAATAAAAATTACCATCCTATCTATTACAACGTTAAGATAAAATGTAAGATAAAATAAAATTTTTCATACATTTTTTCGAAACAAAAGGAGAACTATAAAATAGAGGGAAATATATTGAATGATAAAGGCAAAAATGAGTAGCGCTGGAAAATCTTATTTTTTGAAGTCGGGCAATCCGTTGATGATACGTATATAAAGTAGTTAAAATTTTCTTGCATTTCTTCTTTGAACACTTTTGAAAATTAGAATAATTTTTTATTGATTTTTTATTTAAAACGCTCTTAATTAAAACGATTCGTGAAATGATCTTAATCACAATTGATTTTATTTTAATTTGGATCTATTACGTTAAATTTATTACATTATCTTTTTTATAACTACCCAAAAGTTAGAAATAGGATATTTTTGAACCGCGCTCTGTTGCCTTTACTACACATAAATTTCGTCCTGGTTACACGATGTATTGCTACGGCCACGGAAATAAAAGTATATATATGTGGTAGACGAATGACAGGCCGCGGTGACACTTTGCATTTTGATGCGCTTTTAAATCTCTGAAATTCATTTTGGCAGTTAAGCCAGAATAAACTGATCCACGTCCGAGCTTTGACAAACCGTAGTGTGAAACTGCAGACATGTTACGGATCGCGGGAAAGGATCCTACTAATAGCGCTCGTAAACTTTGCAGTTGCTACGTAAAAGTTACCTTTAAAACGCTCGATCGTTTTTGCTGCTGTTCGCGAAAGGTGATGCAAAATTACTGGATTATATTAACTTGCGGTAATCAATAGGTCGGAATTTCAAAAGTAATTTAACAGATTAATAGCTTCCTGGCACGTTCAAACAAGTTAGTTTTGACGAGCTTTATTTTTAAGTGAACTTTATTAAGCGAACTTTATATAAAATTATCCAGTACTCTTTATAAATTATATCATATAAAACGTATCCAATTCACATACGCAATCTACAATAAGTATTAGCTATGTTCTTTTTACATTTTATTTTTTATATAAAATATTTAAAAAGAGAGGGAATTCATATATATGGAATATATATGAATAAATGTATGTGTATTCTGCAATTTTTAGTTATATAAAAAAGAATAAAGAAGATAAACAATATTCCATTTATAAAAGCAGCGCAGATGATGCGCTTACTAATTTTCGCACTCTTTCGTTATGATAACAAAACAGAAACGATTGCTATTATTTTTATTTCATCGCTGAGTAGCGTGAGATATTCTAAATCCCAAAGAGACTAAGAGATTATTTTTTGAAACGAAAGTCCTACTCTCTATTCTATTAAGCTTTCAATCTTTTTTAATATTCATTTCAATGGCTTTCATGTCTATATTTGACATATATTACTAAGTTATATTATGTATATAAAACTATATGATATATATATATATAATGGGCACAGGATTGAAAAAGATTCTACGAACGTAGCATCGAGGTACTGATATTTTAGTTACGTTGATATTAAAACGTTTAAAAGTAATATAACAAGAAATATCTTTATCCTTCAAACTCACATGATTACGAACGAATGATATCGGATTGTCGTATCTTATGAATAAAGTGATTGTAACGTGTAACGAGAAATATTTTCATTTCCTAGATTCATGAATACGAATATCGTCAAATATCCTTATATTATATTCATGAAATAAAATGATTATATCAATAGTCGATTTACGATGAGTTCTATTTTCTTGTGAATTCAAATGAATTGAACAAGTTTTTCTACTATCTACCATTTTCATTGAGTAACAGTTATTTTAACTTGAAATGACAATTGTCTGTAATCAATCAACTATTCGATCGTTTCACTTCACATCGTGTTTAACAAGAGCAAATTTACGATTGTCAATAGATCGAATGAATTGAGAGAATAGTTTGGTGAATGAATCCCTGCAGACAGAAGAAACGTTTGAAACAAGTGTGACTTGGTGACATCAGTTGATACGAAATTCCGTTAGAAACAATCATAAAAGAATTGGGATTCTATTATAGTAACAACTCGAAAATATTAGTTATAAAGTAAACTTTCTCTTTTTATTTCTATATTTTATTTTATTATATTTCTATATTTTATTTTTAATAGAAAATATAAATTGTTATTTAAATATTTATAATAATTAGAGATTACATAATTATTATAAAATAAAAATACGAAAAGAGATAAAAATTATTAATAATAAAATTATTAATTATTAATAATCAGCCACTGAAAATGATTAAAATTTCAATATTTAGGTAATATTAAAAATGAAAAATATAAATTTTAAAATAAAAATAATTTATAATAAAGGAACTGTTAATAATATATAATAATATCATAATAAAAGAATGGTTAATAATAGGAACATAGCAATATGTAAAATGTTATTTGTTCAATTGTTATAAAAAAACAATATCAATATTGAAATATATATATATATATATATATATATATATATATATATAAAAGTCTATTAGTAATTAATAGTTTATTAGTTACTAAGTGAATACAGACAGCAAAATAGTCTTACCCTTTTAGAAGAGTGCTTGTGATAGCGATGAGGGTGCAGCATGCAAACATAACGGTCGATTGCCATGCAGACGAGGATAACAGCGCTCTGTTGAGTCAAAGCGCCTCTAAGGAGTGCCTGGAACAGTAAAAGTTTCCGAAAGAGCAAACGAGATTCTTCAAGTGTCGCACACTCTTTCTTTCTTTCTTTCTTTCTTTTTTCTCTTTCTCAGCCTTTTCAAATAAAATAAGTTATAACTTCTTGAAAAAGTGCATAGATCGACAACAGCGAGATAAGTCAGATAGGCGAGAAGTTTTGATGAGTTGAGAGAGTACATCGAGAAAAATCTACTTTAAGCAGTGTCTCACACAATCATTACATTCTTTTTAATTTTCTACGAATCTAAAAATATTTTTCGATTTATTAAAAGAAAGTAACAATTAAGAACAAATTATATAAGTGTGTCTGTGGCTATACATTGCTCAGATATTATTAAGAATAATTTATTATTAAGGAAGAAAAGTCACCTCGTTTTTTTATTTTTTCGTGAGAATTATTAACTCAACAGGCCAATCTTATACATATTTTGATGAGTTACATAAAATTTTTAATTAAAAATCTTAAAAAACAGCGCCGATAGAACTGTTAACGCGAAACTTGTCCGTATAAGAATAGCAGTATAAAACTATGAAGCAGGAAGCATTTCGTTTAGAATTATAGTTTTTTACAATAAAAGACGAACAATTTTTTTACGAAAAATTGCATTGTAAATTCAGAAGTATATTGTTAAAGTTGAAAAATCTCAAATCAGCTATGATAAAGATTAGATTTATTAATTTTTTTTTTCAAGAATTTGTTAGGTATATTTTGTTTCAAACTGAACGAAAACTATTGATGTTATATGATGTTATTGTTACGGATAAGCTTAGGACCAAGTTATGGTTACATTTTAAGTACAAATTTTATGTAACGCTTATTAATATATGTATCTGCAGGATATTGTTCGAAATCCTATTTGAATAAAGTTAACAGACTTCGCAAAAAAATTAGTAAAAATAGGCATCTCTTTTTTACTCTTCTAGGTATATGTTCCCTGTTAATAATATGTATGTATTGTAAATATACATATATAAATAATACTATATATATATATATATATATATATATATATATATATATATATATATATATATATATATATATATATATATATATATATAATAAT
>Ga0157364_1000926_pt1 | contig 23073 bp, 11 predicted proteins | sample AttsexASBM2_FD_111476 | JGI IMG/M metagenome (GOLD analysis project Ga0157364, IMG submission 111476) | Fungus gardens microbial communities from leaf cutter ant in Ribeirão Preto, State of São Paulo, Brazil - Atta sexdens ASBM2 | ecosystem: Host-associated > Fungi > Mycelium > Unclassified ...
CGATGCAGCAGCAGCGGGAATTTTATCTTGAAGCGGTATCGCTACGAAGATGTTGACCGCGATAACAAGGCTTGCGTGATAATTTCGTATTGACCTTTTTTTTTTCCTCCCTATTTTCCCATTGATCCTATCGATAAAACATTCGAGAAGTATAGATTGTGATGTTCGAGGAATATCAATATACGGATTCAACAGAAATTGACGACATATTAAAACAATAAAATTTCTCACTGTCAAGGACTAAAAAATATAAAAAAAGAAATTTAAAAAACTTTCCAATAATTTTGATTATGTCAAAAGTGAAAATTATTGCACCGTTTAAAGTATATATGTACACTGATTTAATAAGTTATTTTCGTATAAATACGATAACATAATGTAATATGCTAAGCATTACCTTTAGCTTAATTAAATCCGTAAAACTTTTCATGAACCTTCGATCGCTCTGTTTTAATCTCGATTTTAATCGAGTACAAAGCGATGTAACTACATCGACACAAACACGAGCATATAGTAAATATACTCTCACAGCCGGTAATGCTTTATTTTCTGAAAAGCCACCTGTATCCGTAACTCTTCGGAGTGCCAACGCGGATCGGCGCGTGGATGCACTTTCCTTGAATGCACATTCATGGGCGGCAACCAATGGAAAAGCCGAGGAACGTTGTCGGCTTTTCCGCGGCTCACAGGGAGTTTCACGGTTGAATATCCCGACTGGTGCTGATAGCATCGCGTCTATCGTTCGTATTTTCCTCGAACCGAGAACGAAAGCTTGACGAGCTTGAGAAAGATTATCTCTGTGAACAACATACTTGTTGTCGTTCAAATAAAATAACATCCATTATTTTGTATTTTGCGGAAGTAATATTATTGCTCAACATCGATAAAATAAAACAATAGCATATTTTATTGAAATAGCTAATAGCCTAGCGGCTATTTGTTTATTTAAATAGCGTATTTGTTAATCAAAAATTAGGACAATATTTATTTCTTCAGTTAATTGAAAAATTAATAATATCTATTAAATATATATACAATTTTTTATTAATAATTAAATTAGATATGTCTCTTTTCCTATAAAAAAAGAATGTAAGTATATATTTGTAAATTAGTGATATTATGCTAGTAAAGAACATTTTGTATTCGTGTTAAAAATGACTCAACAATTTGTTAAAATTAGTTCGTGTTAAATCTTCAATATATCCCAGTATTCTTTAATATAATGTGATTATGTTATTTGAAAATTTTATGATAATTGATATTCAACATTTCTTAATGTTAAAATAATACAATTTATGAGTAAGTAAATAAAAATACAAAAATATTTTTCAAAAACAAAATTAAGATAAATGAATAAAATATCCTTTCTATTCTTTATAATATTATTTGATATTAAGAATCATTTGTTCTTGTTAATTGAATAAAATGTGTTAATTTAACACATTATAAATGTTAAATTTACTGAAACATGTTAATTTAATATATTATCAATGTTAATTTTATTGAAGAAACACGATTGCTTACAAATTATGTTACATTTTCATATTACTTTTTTAAATATAATATTTATGTTATTTTCTAACATATTCATCTTTAAATTAAATTAACACAAAATGTGAGTGGCCTGTTTGAGACCATGTAAAATATGTTAAATTTAACAAATATTTTCCAACTGTAATTGTTTTAATTAGCAAATATTATTTTATACTATTTAAGCTGTATCTATATATATGATTACCATGAACATGTTTTTTGAAACTATTGAGTTCTTCCTTCCAAGATAGCCACGTGTCATTGGACAGATATTATGGATTAATCTTCAGAAGAAAATAGAGGCGTTTAATTCTCCCGGTATAAAGTTTTCCAATTTCGGTGGACGATATCTAATCCCCGGTGAGCAACGTTTACCTCTTCGTCACACCATCGTGATGCCATGACCCCAGCCGTTCAGCGTCGCGCCCTTTCCTCTCTTCTCCGTGAATTCTGGCGAATTCCACCGCGAGTTATGCAGACAGTACGGTAATTGTTCCATTACCGCGAGCCCCCTCTGCTCCCGCTGCGTAACGTATGGCCGTTTAACGGCAACTTTTACGGGTACTCCGTGTCGCAATTAACGTCGTATCTAATCCTAGGACGGCGATTAAGCGGAAACGCGAACGTAGACTTTTTCGATGCCCGCGAGGTACGACGCGAAATTTCGACTCGTTATCTCCTAACTTCGGAGAGCTCTGCTATGTCACTAATGAAAATAACATCGCACGTATACGAATAAACATATATCCAGACAAGTATGTCAAAAATGCATTCAATTTCGCTTGAACCACCATCCTGGTGCAAAATGTAAAATTAATTGATTATTTAAAAAATTCGGCTCCTTATATAATAAAAAAATTAATGTAAGACAAATTGTGAATGTTAAAAATAGGAATTTTACAAAAAAAATTACCTTTCTAAATAATGTTTTATCGCTTATGGAAAAAGTGAAAGAAGAAATATATCTTCAAAATTTCCGCATAAAAATTACAAGATTTATATCTCCTAAATATTCTCGTAAATTTTTTCTAGGTCTTTTATGTGTATCGACGAAATGGGAACTGTAAATGTCCTCGTCCTATTATCTTCTACTAATTCACCTCACCACTCACTTTATTCATAATTTAGAATTACCCTGGGTATCGTAGACTACAATAGAGCGAAATAATCTCACGTAAACTTTATAACATTCTCTCATCTGCGATGAAAAGGAATTACGAAAAAATTTCATTTCGCAAATTCAGCATATTCAGGATCATAACAAGATTTAATCCGTAATATCGCTACTCTAATATTGCCACTCTTGTATATTGCTATAGCAATAATTATTTAGCTGAGCTTATGAAATGCAAACGAGATATTACTTTATTAAATGCGCTCGATAAACGTACTCATTAAATAAAAATAAAGCTAACATATGTTCTAGGAGGACAGACAGGTTTGGATACTGTTAATTACAATCCGAAACGCGTCATCATGTACATATAAGCAATGTTTATGATGACTCAATGGATCGATAGTGTTAATAACGGAAAGTAATATATCAATTCTATTACATTCATTTACATATTAGCTTCGCCTCGGGGTAAAGTACAATCTGTAATATTTCATATCTTCATATAAAAAAAGTGTAAGAGGGAGACGAGAGAGAAGAGGAAGGAGAAAGGGAGGAAGGGAGGAGGGGAAGAGAGAGAGAGAGAGAGAGAGAGCTGGATCATTCTCAGCACTTTGTTCATCTCCACTAATCGAGAATAATTTGCAATTGCATAATGCACTCGAGACTAAATTACGCTGCCAAGCTTGCCCTAGCTGCGTCGCAGAATGCGCAGCAGGAAGGATACAAAATCGAGGTGCAGCAACAGCGGCGGCAACAGCAGCGGTAGCGACGGGTTGTTTCGAGGGTAAAGAGGAAAAATGAAGCAATTAACCCGAGTGTCGGCTAATGAAGCTTAATAAGGGTATCCCAGTTCGCGCAAGCCGTAATGTGCGGCTATATGCGCGCGCGTATCCGCGTTTTAATTAATACCCTCTTAGTCCAACGACATATCTTTCCTTACCGAGCGGTGTGCGCCGCCATTGTCTATTGTTTTCTCATCATAACGTTATACGCTCGGAAGCGCGCGTCATTAGGTGCGTTCTCCCAGCGGATCTCGTCGTACTCGATCTTTTCCCTCGCGCTGCAGTTTGTTTCTTTAAACAGGACAGTATTTTTAATTTAATATAGCCACAAGATACACTTTTTGATATCGTCTATTATTCACACTCAATTTTTAAAGCTATCGAACATAAATTGACGTAAAAATGTGTTAATATAAATATACAAACGAATTAAATCATAAAATCCTCAATATTTTTTATTATGTTTAAATAAAATCTATGTTTTATAATTCGAAATATTTGCATTTTACTTTTATACAGATTAAATCAGTGTACAACGACTTAATATGCAGTGTGCTTTAATGTATCTAATTAATTCGCTATTATAGTTTCACGCAAGGACAACACTTAACTGATAGCGTATCCAACCTAACTTTGATTACTGTCATAAGAAAAATATATTGTAATAATTTTTTTTAATTAAAACGCAGATATTAAAGAATATAACAAGAGTACCAGTATTTTTATTAATAAAAAAGTTATAATGAAAAAAACAGAAATTTTGAAAAATTTTTTTTTTAATTTGTATTTGTTAGAAAAATGAAAATAAAAGATTTCTTATATGATGCTTCAAAAATTAGAAACATTAAATTTAAAGAAAAAAATATGCCATAATTAAATGTTTTAAAAAATATACGATAAACTCGGATGATATGCTCAGCATTTTTCAATCTTATTATTATTTAAAGATTATTCACTCATTAATGTTACTTCTTATGTTAAAGAAAAAGGATATCATTACATGTTCCAATCTTAGGTAGATTAACAATAATCTTTAAATTTTTAGAATTATAGAAATATCAACTTTAGAAAGAAAAATCTGGTATGTTAAAAAAAAGGCGTTTATTAAGAGTTAACACTAATGTGTCATCATGGATTTGTTATTTGTTATCTATCTCACGTTTACGTGACGTGTCACATATATCGCAGGAGGAGAGAGCGTGTAGGTGCGAATGGAGCATGTCGTGTTTTGGATGCGAATTTATCTGACGCTAGATCGAGCGAGCGATTCTTTTCAATCGAATGAGCCTCCTCTTTCCCTGAACACCACGCTTAATTTTTTTCACATGTTTCTCATGACATTTCGTCATGATTTTTTTCAGTGATTGCTTTCCGATAGAATGATAAATGAAACTCGCAGAGTATTCTAAATTTAGCACTTTTTACAAGAAGTGCTAACTGCAATATCAGTCTACTATCCATTATTCATTATTGACAAAAATTTCTTCCATTATTAAGAATGTGATCAGATATGCAAGATATAAACTATCGCTTATACTCGTAGTATAGAATATTCATTTAGTTCTCGATAAAAAAAAGAATTTGACGAAGATATCAAGATATATACTGAAAAAAAAGATTGGCTGAATATTAATGCTGCAGCAACCAATCTTTTCTGTCAGTGCACCGTTTTGCGTTTACGTATTTTACTTCGATACCAATGTTACATCAATAAATGGTTAAACACTTGCGTGCGGCTCACTTGCAAGTTAGCGATCGGTTACTCAGGTATATTAAAAAAAGTACAAGGGTTCCATCGCATAAATTCATCCATAGTTTTAACGAGGTTTGCGTGCCCGTAGTTAGGAATTAAGCGCACTCTCGCCACTTTTATCCGTCCTCTGAAGTGTCGGTTAAATATTCCTTCTGAAAGAATTTTACAACGAACGAACGTTATGCAAGTGTTATAACAAAGAGAAAACGGAGAAATGAGGACTGAAAGGAGGAGAGAAAGACAGGAAAATGGCAGAAATGATAAAGGTAAAAGCGGAATTAATTTATTACGGTCCCTCCGGGGGTTAGATAAAACAAAACGACACAACGAGGGCCTGCAGTAAAAGACAGTATCAACGAACAAAAAAAAAGCGGCGTAATAATGCCGAGTGGGTGGGATTAAAGGCAGGATTAATTAATTACTTTCGCAAACCGGCCCCACCGAATTAGTCCCTCGGAAGAGCGAGCGAGGCGTGGAACTCTTGTCATAGTACAAATCGAATGGTAGATAGAAATTTCCAAGCACGAAGCGCGCATCCTTCCCTTTTGATCTCTTCGTTGGATTTGGATTTCAATGAAGAGAATCTTTAAATAACGATTATTCTAAATTGAAACGATTTCTATTAGAATTGTAAAATCCAAATATGTAACATTAAATCAGGATACATTATGAAAATAGCTTGAATAAGTAAAAAGATAATTTCACATTCCTCCTAATTATTATGTTAAATAAATTTCCTAACTTTTTGTATGTATATATTGAAATATATCATAAAAAATATTCTCAATAAAATAAATATATTTTGCATAAAATGTACTTATAAAACCTTTGGTTTGTACATGAAAACGAGAATATAACTTATATAATACTATTACAGAATAATATTGCAGTATTATTAGTTTGTTTCTTCCCTTATAATCTCTGGATACAAAAGTAGGAATTTTTTCTTTTTATAAAAAACGTATTTAGTATTAGTTAATATAGGAGAGCATAATTACTTATATATACTTCCATTACTGCCATATCAAATTTTAATGACAGATACTTCCGCGAATGAAGTTCATTCTCGCTTCGAGAGACGCAAGTTATCTAACTAAAGATAAAAAAAAAAAGAAATACAGAATCGAAATAATGGTTGGAAAGAATAATGGAAAATTAAAGGAGAATTAATTAATTACAGCTGGAAAATGTTCCGTAGGTTACACTAGGCATGAAATAAGGTTGAATGTGCGTTCGGAATTGGAACAAAAACAATTTAGAGCGATGCAAACTTTGTAAAGGAGTGGGGTAAGCAGGAGAGTGGTAAGCCGGGAAAAAACGAGAGAGAAAGAGAGAATGTGAGAGAATCCAAGTTTTAACGGGGTAGAATGAAAAACACGATAGTTCAATACCCTCTAGGGTATAAAACAAAAAGAGTGTTCTTGAATTTTTTAAGCGTCAGTTCATGTATTTATCTTTATATTTTAATCCAACAGAAATAGTATATACTGTATATATGTATATGTAAATCTTTAAAGTTTTTTGGGAATTAATCTGTAAAACAATACAAACAAAACACTTCACAGATTCTAGACAGAAAACTAAAATAATAAAATTCTATTCTTCATATAAATCCAGGTAATGTTATTTTAACGGTTTTTATTTACTAGTTATCTTTATATACTCAGAAAACACATTGATGCATCAGCAGTTTTACGGTAAACATTTTTTTTCACTGTTTTCACAAAATAAACGCAGCCGATAGTAATGGTGTATCATATAAAATTACATCATCTTACTTCATAAGCGTTTCATGTTGTCCAATGGTGTCGTCGTTTAATTAACAAGCAGGAATATTCATATCCGACGGACGGAACACATGCGGCTCCATGTTAGACCGCAAACAGATTAAACGGTGCGAAAAAAAGAAGGAAAAACGAGAAAGGGGGGAAAAAATGAGAGAGAATGTCAACGCGGAACAGAGACGCGACAAAAGCGACCCGACGGTGAGAGAATGCCGACGCGTGCGACACGACCCGGGATTTCCGTAGAATTTTCCCGCGTATTGCTTTCCGCTCCGAATCCGCTTGCCGAGTTCCTTCTCCTCCATCTGCGTCAGCGTCCCAGAGGATTTATGCATTTATACAGGTCGGACCGTGACCGCATCCGAGAATGACGCCGGAGGGTGCAGAGATGAAGCGACAGAGGAAGTGGAGGTAGAGGAGGAGGAGGAAGAGGATCTCCTTCCTCGATAATCGTCGTCGGTGTGTAATCGCGTTTGCACTCGAACCTGCGATTTATGACCAGTCACGTCAGCGCACCGGGACCGCCGCGCCGTACGCGCAGACGGTTTCCGGCTTGATTAATGCAGGAAGGAGTGATGGAAATAATATACAGCGTCCATTCCTCCCGCTGTTGCTCGCGCCGCTAATGGAGGAGCTTCTTCCTCTTTCGTTGATCGATGAACGCGACCTGCCGTCCACATAACGGAGTAATAAAAGTGCAGAGACAGAAAAACGATTCTTGCATTGTATTGTCGAGGCATCAGATAAAGTGAATAGAAAGGTAAAAAAAGAAACTAAATGATGTGTATAATGTTCATGTTTTCTGTTATCTATCAAATAGTTCTTCGAAACATTTGTTTCGTATTGTATGTTGATACAATAAATTAAATATCACATTCGAAACAATTGTGATATTGCAGACAGACAACTATACTGAAATAATGTACTAAATTTTAATAAATTATTTGTTTGAATAGTGCCAACTAAATATTTATTGTAAATATAAAAATATATTTATTTTATACAAGAATTATTACTTTGATTTAATTATCATCTCTTTTATTGAGTAAATATTCATTCACTGTAAATAAATGTTTATTTAGCACTATTCAAATAAACATTCATTAAAATACAGTATTTTTTCTCAGTGTAAAATAATCATCAATAAATTATATTTAATTGACAAAGTAATACAATAAACAGACAACGATAAATTTTTGACAGAAAGGAAAAACACTTTTTTTTAAACAAAAGGTTTCTGATTTAGCAGCGTATGCACGTTAATCCACCGTTTCTTGATAATTGATCACTCGTTGCTGACAAAAAAATCTCTTTCACGCTATACGAACACTAGCCATCTTTCTCGGTTTAGACGCTTTTTGTCGTTCGATGAGGAAAGGATAGAATCTAATAATACAAGATATGGTACCTGACGTGGATAAGCCGGTAGAAGAGCCTGCGTGGGCATAAAGAAATGGGATACACCACCGCCAAAACGCTGACCAAAAGCGATCGAATCTACACGCACCATGAATATTTCATGCAATATTTGTCTAAGAAACAAAGGATAATATTCTTACCCGATAAAATCGTGCTTGTGCGCATTTCATGTAATATTAATTTTACGAAAAAATTTGCTATCGGCAGACAAGATCGTAAGCGAAATCCGGCGGTTGTTAGGAGCGGCGGAGGGGGGGATAGACCTTATGAATATTTCATGCAATACTTGTCTGTAAAAATAGGGAAATATTCGTAGGAGAGTCGCCGAAGTACGCCGGATCTAGCCAGCGAGCGAGCTCAAAGAAATATTATTATTGTTCGATGTGAGCACGCTTTGAAGTGCATGTCGATACGATCGGATATCTCGCGGAGTAACTTGGGCCGAGGAAAAAAGAGAAAAGAGTATATTTCTTACGCGAAACAGTTTAATGAGTTTGTATCATTGTGAAGTAACAATAACGATAATTACGAGATACGATTATATTCGATTTATTCTTCAACTTCTAATAAAATAGATACATTTCTAAAAAAATATGTTTAAATTTTAAATCATAATGCGAATATTTGTCCCTGCAGATAATAGAGTAGAAAGGATAAGAGCTTATTATATAAAAACTCTTACATAGTAACCGCGTTTCTGTATAAGAATTTAAAAAAAAAAAGATGCAAAAAGAATATTACCGCGACTTTTCTTCCATCTTTTCCATCACCCATGTGTGAACATTTATCCATATTCATATTTATCTATATTCTATCTTCTTTCTTTATACTTCTTCAGCAACTCGTGTCGTCGCTCCTTAGCGGAATATAGGAGAAAGTGGCAAGAGCTATCTTCGAGCGCGCGGTATAATATTGTTAGGTATGCAAATTAAACCATTCAAAAGCTCTGATGAACTTCCGGAACTTCCAGCGTGCTCAAAAAAGGGGAGGACAGCGTGACAAAGGGCGAAAAAGAGCGAAGTTTCGTCACGTTGAAAATGGAGACGAAATCAACACGAGTTTGAATAATTAGTCTTGAATAAATTTGATGCTTTCGCGTTCTATGTCTATTTAAATATAATAATATAATTAATGCAGTAGTACGATGTGTTTTTAGAATATCAAGGATTATATATGTATAACACTCAAAGAAAAAAAAATAGCCACCATAAGGGTGATAATTATATTAAGTTTTACTTTTATATATAGAATTAATATAATAGAATTAATACAGTTGTTATAAAATAGTTTATTTAATTATATATGAATTAATTCTATATATAAAATTTGTATTGTCGTCACTTTTATGTAGCATTGTCATCGCAATGTTTTTCTCTAAGTAAAACGATAATTATTAGTAAAACAAATAATTACATCTAGTCAATAATAAAATCGCAACGTTACAATATTTTATGAATATTAATCCGTTAAAAACTCACAGGCTGATATTCATCAGGCTGATAGTCTATCTTGAGTAATGTCTTAAGGTACAAATACGGCTTTGTGATTGGCTTAAACTATAACATTTCAAGATTATATTTAAGACCGTTTTAAATATAAGAACTGTCTATAAATACCGATCACGATATTTTTTTATACATATAAAAAAATTTCAAAAAATATAAATCTGTTTAATGAAAATAACAGGTATTAACAATTATTACTTATTCAGCAGTATTATTTTAAATCGTAAGTCGCAACTCAGTAGTATTCTCGGCCATTCTTCAGACACCTTTACTTTGCGATATTATTAGCATAAAATAATCATCGTGGCAACGTGGAACGTGATTTCATATAAATTCTAAAGTCGGGTAACGCAGTTTCTCTATGCAAAAAGAAAGAAAAAAATGGAAAACATAGAAAAGTTCGGTTTCAATTTCTACCTTCTGTATTTTTCGCGATTGTCTGCTCACGCTACTTAAGCAAGAAATGAAAATTATTTTCATCCCTCGAGGAGTATTTCGAGAAGTTTGCGCCTGTAACTATCTCAATGTTGTGTAATATAACAGACAGTATATAACACACTTCAAGTATATAATAATTTCTCTGTAAATTACGAAAGATATTTTGATAATACGTATACGTATATGTGTATAACTACAATACATTTTTATTCGGTAATGCAAAATAATTAATTAAACCACCAATCAAATTCTTTCCAAAGTGTCATATTATGTACACATTTCGAATATTTGTTCGCGTTGCATACGATACCGTTATCAGAACTTGCGTAGCATATCAAGATTTTTTAGTAAATTACAGTGAAATGAAACAAAAATCATCCTAATTTATTAAAAATCCTGCTATATAAATTCTAATGATGGTATCGTATTTAGCAAAAATCCTAGAAATGCGTATTCACTTCAAAGAGAAAAAAGTTTTTTTAAACTTTATAATTATACCTACGGAAAATTTAAAATTCAAACAGTAATAACTTGATGAAAATAAGTTATACAATCATGAACTAAATTCATTAGAAAGTTTTTAAATTGTACTTTCATATACCGTAGATCTTTTTTAAAAAGACACAAGATTTTAATTTGCCATAAAAAATGTTGAAAATGGCAAAAAATGTAATTTTTATTTCATTTTAGATCAATTTATATAATAACCTGACGTATTTCTACCGACGCAAATTCTACCAACGGCGTGTTCAGGGCGAAAAAAATTTCGGGGAACATTCTATGGCACTTCGGAGAGAAAAGAAAGTTTCTTTTTTATCAAACGATTAGCAATAAATACTCAATGAAAATTTGATTTCCAAATTTCTCCACATTCGTAAATCTGGAATCATTAGGAAGCTCACGTGAAGTAATTGCCATTTACAATTGTAATAGCAAATGTAAGAAGCGAAGAGATGTTAAGTATCTGTGATATAACGCCATTGTCGAACGTAATCCGATTGCAACGTTTATCGAAGCCATTAACATGCAAATCTTAGTGTAAACGGCGTTATACTCGGCAAAAACAATTCCCGTTGCTATTAGAAAATTCGTCTTTAAATTCAAATTCGTATATTTAATTAATAGAAATGTAATTAAAAGAAATTCGCTGCAGCAATTAAGAGTCGATATTATTCTACGTCGCAATTAAAACGACGCAGGTCAATTTGATGGATTTTTCGAAACAATTCGACCCGTTAAGGAAATTCGATTTCAACTTTCGGTCCTCGTTGATCGTATATAGTCGTTCACGAGATTTACATTGCAGAGAACGTCCACTCTGTAGGACTGTCGAAACCACCTCCCTTCAGCTTCCCTCTCAGGCCCTTCCGATACAATCGCTACGTCCCGTAAAATACTTCGAAAGTACGACAATTTACTGTAACTGCGGCTTTTCGGTCGCTGTGGAAGATATTACGCATGATATATCCTTGTCAGAGACCGACGGATATATTGTATACGTCGTGTATTCGCGTGCACCATTAACGTCTCTCCGACGTCATGGATTGATTATCCACCCTCCATGCAGTAATTTTTGTCGAGTCGTCCTCGTAGAATTACGATTCTGGCATACAGTTGTTTATCGAAAATCGATAGGACCGCGTTTGTATCTTTATATTATTCAAGCAGAGCATTCACCGAGCAGCACTTAAGTTCCTTCGTTTGCTGCATCATATTTTAACGACGACGATCAAAGAGGTTTCTATTAAAATTCGCGTGACACCATTATTTGATAAATATTTGAATAGAGACTTAATATTTAAAAGATATAATTATGCAATAATTATTATGATAAATAATCAATTAATTCTGTAACTCAAATTATTGAAATTAAACATGGAGAGTTATTTTCTAAAACACCATCATGCATATCTTACAATATTTCATTACAATCAAGTAATATTTCAAAATCTATTTACTGAATTTTTCAATTAACCTAGTGAAAATCAATAATACCCACTCCTATGCAATTTCATTGTATTACGGAGTTACGCGTTTATTTTATTTTTCAATAAACGCGTAATGAAAAGCTGAAACGAACGATAGACAAATCCATTTTGTAGCTAAAATCCACCGAGTGTGATTATGCGATTCGTAAACTCTTTATAAAAATCACGCTAGAATGATAGTAAAAAGCAGATAATGTGAATGAAATCAACTATTATTTTACACGTACTTACAACGTAAGTGAGTATATAAGTAACCAAAATTTAAGTAAATTTTTTTAATATTAAAAAGATCAAGTTTAAAATTTCAATTTCTCACATATCAACTCGGTTCCAAAAATAGGATGAAGTATTACATAATATTTTACTAAACCGTGTATAATAGTAAGAAACGCTCATAATTATGGATAATCATAAATGCATTATAAACTTTCATCACGCTCAGCTTTATTGTCGCATCGCCACGAGCAATAAAGACAGAGGTAGAGAATGATTTGATGGAACGTCGGATAATAATACAATACAAAAATACTTAAAAATTTATTTGAAAAATATATTTATTTCACTGAAATAAATCTTTATTTAAATACGGTGAAATAAAATTTTATTCAACAAATAAGCCATGTATTTTTTTTTTCTAATTAATGAGATTCACAGAAATGTATATTTCGTCATAAATTTTTTTATGACTAATAAATGTCAAAGAAAATTGTAAATATAACATTTGCTTCGTAATACTTCAACATTTTCCTCTCTGTGTAATAATTATCTATTTCACTGGGATGAATAATGAGACGCGGAAATGAAAACAGTAATTAATGCCGGCCATAATGCGGCGAGTGTGTAAAACCGGCACTTTATTGAAAAGTCGTGCTCGGCGCTCCGAGTAGCTACTGCCGCCATATGATCAGCCGCGTCGACCGGCAACCGCTGGTCAGTAGTCAGTGCACGGCCGGTGGTCAGCCGTGCTGCTGTAAATGCGCGGCTCAGTAGTCAGTATCAACGCAATGGACCGACATGCTTACACGGAGCAGAGCGCGCAGTGGTTGGTATTGACATCGGACTGTAACAACCTGGAGATGCAGTACATCTGATGCGACCTCCGATGATCCGATTGCATCGAATAACGGCAACCCACGTTATACTGGTATCTCTTTCACGAACTATTTCTGCCCTAATTAATTCGCTCATTACTTAGGTTGTTAATTTGATTTGGTTGTTCATCTATTCGCAAAAATCACTTTCTTTATTCGAAGATAAATAAAAATATATTGGTGTATATGATTACTTGTCTCAGTATTTTAAGCGAAGTTCCGGCATGATAAGTAACAATGTATTTAATAAAACCACTGTAATAAAAGCTAGGTTAATTAAAGCGAAAGAGAATTACGGCGAATTGTCGTGCGATTCCTTTAAGCAATATTGAGAGTACCGTTTTTATATCGCGTTCCGATTTAATGTATTCAACGGGCAAACTCCGGTACTCATTTATAAGGCAGTAGTGGTAAGAGTCGACGCAATAATCAGACATGCTCGGTCGTTCAAACGAGTTCCACTGCGCCGGTAGATAACGGAATTCATTACCAGGCATACAGTCTCGAACGTAATTTCCTTCTGCTCCCCTTTAATTTACGATTATTTCGAGCGTCCTGATTTAATACATGCAATACTTTTAAACAATCTGTATATAAAAAAAGCGTGTATTATTTTAAATTTCGAACATTAATCTCCGATTTCAATATGACCGCCGATTTATTAATACGTGCATAATAAAGTTTAATATCATATTTATGTAATATATTTTTTTAATTTGTTGTTCAAGAAATATTAGATTAAATTACAAATATCTATCGGATTTAAGATTCAATGAAAAGCAAGTAGTAAATCATCTTTACAACTTTATCATAAATATTATCGTTTCCTTCATTTTTCAGTGTACATTCAGTGTTGGCGTTCCAATTAAGAATATAGTTATATACCATCGTATGTGATCGCAACTAATCAAATTATCTTTAATTTTCACTTAATAAGCAGATTATTAAAAGGGCGCGCGAAATAATTATCCAACTATCATTTACAAATTAATCATAATTAACCGTCAACTGCGTAATTGAATCGTGTATAATTCGGTATATTCGTCTGGCGCTCGCGCGTGATCTCCTTGTGAATCCACCGGAAATCCATCCTCCTTGTAGCGAGCGGGATGGCAAAGCCCTTACCTATCCTCGACTGACGCGAACGCACGGAACTATTCCCGTGCCATTAATTAAATTTCCATTCCCTTTCTCCTTCGTCTCCGCCCGTCGCGGGCCGGACGCACGAAACGATTTCACGATTTCATGATTTCTCGACCGCGCTAAGCTGTGCGCTTGGGCCCCTGTGGCAGTTCGCAGGCGACCGCAAAACTCCGTCACGTAGCTGAGAGAGTAGTAGGCGACACGGAGAGCTTGGAGGTGGCTTACCACCCTCCCCCCCCCCTTTCACTGCTATCCGTCTCTCACTCCTTCCTATCTTCCTCTTGCATCGTCCGCGTCCTGCAGCTTGCAACGGTTTAACGCGATCCCGTGCAAATTTGTATGCGGCCAAGTTTATATGGTACCCGGGTTGAGCGTTAGTTCCACCTACCCTCGATCCTCCCCGCCGTCCGCTTACCGCTTACCGCCCCGCTTCAATCCACCACCATCATCCCCCTGCCCATGTCTGCCCTTCACCACCCTGGGTCAACATAGCCAAGAGCGTATCAACACACAAACGATTGTCTGTGCACGTGTGTCTTTATCACAGTGTGCACACATAAGTGTGTATACGCGGTGTCCAAAAAGCCGTGTACTTGCGCTGCTGTTCATGAATTACCCGATTATTGTTACCCAATTTCCACCCATTAAAACTCCTTGCTGAATAGATTATCTTTATGTCCGTGAATAAAGCTCATTTATCTGTGATCCTCTATACCTCGGTTTGTCGAGACTGCTCAATTTGCAATAATTCTACGTGTTATTAAACGATATCTAAACGTGAAAATTATCTTAGCTTCTTAATTCATCTGCACGACAAATAGATTGAATAGATTCTGGAACACCCTGCGTACGTCGCATACATCTGTTCGTACACACTGATTCTCCTATGTACAGGAGTATGCGTGCAAGTGCAATCTGTGCGTATAATGGGCCTTTGCGCTCAACGCGTTTGCAGTACACACGTACGCATTTACAAATGCACGTAGACACACGTGTGTACATTATCGTATTGTATTATGAATACGTGCACACGCACGCATAGAATACGCCGTGCAACGAGTTGTGCGCGCATGTTCCTCGGAAAGCTTCATTCAATTACTTTATGTTTTAACTTATGTACAAGCATCGTAAAAACATTGTACTGCAGAACGTATATGCACATTGTGTAAAGAATGGTTGTATTTACTTGTTACAGAAAAAAAGATAGCTTACTTTATTTTATAAAATTTACAATTTAAGTAAACAGAAATAAAATATGCTCAGCAAAAAAATGCAAAAAAATATATGGGAAAGATATTCAGGAAAATATTTAAAAGATATTAAATAAAAGAATGAAGAAATATATCTTTTGATATTCATTTTGCTTAAATATTCAAGAAGATAATTCGTTATATTTCCTAATAAATTCATCACTTTACAAATTGCATTCTTCGGAAAGATGAGTTTATTTATCGATGATTAAAGATGCGAAAACTTGCGAAGTCGTTTTGAAGTAAAGACCATTCGCAATTAATCTTTTGTCATCGACTAAATTACCAGTTACCAGTCGACTAAATTACACTCTCTAATAATCAGTCGCAAATATTCGAATCGATATCCATTTATCAGTCGAATATTCAACATATTGGAAATACCTGTGGCCCAACATTTGTTTAATCGGACAGGGTACGTGATATAGTACATATCAATTATAAGTATATGTCCAAGTTTGTTCATACACGATCATATGAAATTCTCAATAAATTCGGCGATACTGCAATACAATCATATTAATATCATATTGGAATATCATCGACATAACATTCTATTTCTATTATAAAACTCTTGCGAAGCATTCGATTACTTTTCAGCATCAATACCCTTTCCGTATTTATTATCGTATGTAAACTCGTGGCCAAGTATGTACATAGTATGTAGAAGTCGCCCGGGGATTCGAGTACTACGAGCTATGAAGGCGCAATAAAAGTTACAAAAATCTTACTGCAGTCTGAAGTATCGCGCAAAAAACCGCTTGATACGCCTGCTCTCTCTCTCTCTCTCTCTCTCTCTCTCTCTCTCTCTCTTGCTCTCGCTCCTCCAACAAATATATGGCCCTGTGCACACATGCATGCTCTTCCGCAGCTGCAGTAGGAAGACTTGGATATCACCGACGGCCAGCTAGGGCGGACACAGGCAAAACTTTAAATTTCGTAGCGAAAGCCCCAACGGCGTTAGCCCATGCTAATTTTACGATGCTACGTCGCCGTACGTCACCGACGTGTCCCAACCACCCTCCTCGTCGCCAAGCCCTTGCTACCCAACCTGCTCTCTTGCTTGAAATTCGCCGGCGCTCCAAACTACATCGGTGGCTTTTCCGCGTGAGAGCCGCGTGAGGGCACCAGGACTCTCTCATGCGATCCTGGGACGTGAAGGAAAAGCCATTTAGGTGTTCGACTGGACGACGTATGATGCACCTGAGGTTCCACTCTCGCCAATCCCCTGAACTATTCTTTTTGCATTCTACTTCGCAGCGCGTTACTATTTTGACGTAGCTTTCTCGAATCAAAAATTTGAATCAAAATTTAATTACATAACAAATAAGAGTTTAAGGCTTATAACGGTCGAAGCTGCATCTTAGATGCTTTAAATAATTTCTATGTGAACTTATATATTAAATATAGTCATTTGAACTGCACGCCGAATTGATATTTGTCGGACTTATAAACGCAATTAAACTACTATAGTAATATCATAAATTAAATTGATAAGCAATTTAATAATTGATGCTCATCATTCATCCTATTAGAAAGAAATTAATGTACAGAAAAACTGTAAATTTATTGCGAAAAATATTTCCCTCGGCCGGGAGTCGAACTCGGATCTTTTGTATTCCGTACGAGCGTCCTAAGACTTTAGATTGCAAAAATGATCCCAATAATTATTGTATGATAGAAAGCATAATTGTGATAAATTCAATTTTGCTCAAACGCAGAAAGTACTTGACAATGTGCAATATACCTTCTGTTATCGCAAATAAATAGAGATCATCTTCATGTTTACGCTATGAAAATCTAAATTCACAACAACAGATATAATTCGACATTATATCTGTTTTGAATTAATTGTCTGGTAATTATTCAATTGAGTGTACATCGAGTTGAAATGTGTAACTATTTCATTTCTTTTGAGCAATTAGTAGGTAGTAATTAGTAGATAGTTTAACATTTAACAATGAAAATTAAAGAGTCCGATAAATTGTTTATGTTGAGTATAAATGGATGACAAACTCTAATTTCCAGAAGATTTTAATTAACATGATCTGTAATTTGCCGAACGAGATATAAAAAATTTTCTTTTATTTGATTTACATAACAAAGAACTCATACTTAATTCACAGCTATTACACTGATTTGCATTTTTTCGGAATAGAATAATATCGTTTAGTGTATTTTTATTCTGTTATTTCCAATTTGCTCGCACAGCCTGGATGTTTAATATTATTACGATCGTAAAGCTGATCGTATATTATATTTTTGAATACGTGCGCTCACGGTACAAATTACTGTCCAAAATTACGCCAAATAAACGAGAAAAAGTTATCACGATACCCTTCATCACGCGTTATCGATATTCACTTCGCCGAACACTCGCGCGAACACAATAGGAACGGGAGGGGAGGGAGGGAGGGCGATATTATATATCGAAGCGAGCAATATGGGATCCGCTGTGCCGACACGGGTTCCGGCGGCGGGCTACTGCGTTATTATTATTAATGCATATATAACGGTGCAACAAAGCGATCGTTTAATCGGCGCGGCCGACGATGATTTCGATCTGATTCGCGCGCGATGGGCCCAGCATTACGCATAACGCCACAATGGCGAGCCGGGCGCGTGTGCATCTGCGGAGAATAATAAACGTTATTGCACCGAATGCGACGTAATTTGATAATTCGCACCCCGATCGACAATAGCGTTAATGGATTACCCCGCCGGCGACGCTAATTTTCAACCAGCGCGAATACTTGCTGCCAATTCGGGGATGTAACTATTTGCATCGTGAAATGTGACGAGAAAGAAAAAAAAACACGCATCTGTTTCTTTACATTTATATTTCGGGTACGCCAATTAGCGTTCGCCATTTTATAGGGATTGGCAATCAACTATAATTATCAAACAAATTAGAAAAGAGAAAATCAAGATAAAGTATTCTCAGTGATTTACGTTCTACGATTCACCCCTATTATCGTGACAATATTTTTGCAAATGTTTACGTTGGCCGAGGAATGGAAGTTCAAGAGAGATGCGATGATGGGAGACCACAAAGCCCGTCGTTTGCATAAACATAGGAACAAGAGAGGGAAAATACGGAGGAAGAAGCGAGAAGGGTAGCTAAAATAAACAAAGGAAAAAGCCTGAGGAAAAAAGCACGGAGTTCGAGTTCAAAATCTGCATTTATTAACTTGACTGAACGTAAAAAAGGAATGAAAAATGGAAGGAAAGGAAGAGAGGTCAGACAGGTAAAAACAAGAAGAAGAAAAAGAGGAAGACATTAATATTGTCTTACAGTAATCTCTCTAAAAATTGGGGAAGAGTGTACAGTGAAGAAAAATATGTAAATGTAATAAACAAAGCCAGACACTTTTATTAAATTTTATATTTCTTCAAAAAAAAGAAGAGGAAAACAAGAGAAGAGGCAGCCAGAAAATCGATTTTAGGTAATAATAAAGAAAAGATAATATGTACGTTACGTTCTTTATAAAGAAGATTATTGCATGTAAAATAGTACGCTTTTAAAGGACACTGTATAATCAAATTTTAATTTTAATTCTAGGAGAATACCTTCCTCTCTTTTTCTGTAGAAAAAAATAATCAGATGAATTTTCTTCCTATACTTTACTTCCTATACTTGCGTACAATGTACACAGTTGGAAAATTTGTGTTAAATTTCAATTTTCTAAACGACTCACTCAAATTTTTGTATTAATTCAACATAAGATGAACATGTTAAAAAATAATACAAATATTACGTAAAAAATTAATACTGAAAAATACTGACAAGTTGTAAGCAATCATATTTCTTCATCAAAATTAGTAACATAATATGTTACAAATTTTTTTCATTTATCTTAGAATTTATGTATTAAAAATATTATTTTAATATTATTTGTTCATTTCCTTACAAATTGTATTATTTTAACACTAAGAAATATTAAATATCAATTTAACACTATCACATTATGTTATAATAAATTAATATTCGGATATACTAAAAATTCGACATAAAATTTTAACAAGGACTTAAATTTCTAACACAAATATAGAATGTTTTTTGTGCGTATATTAAAAAAACTAAAGAAGAACTTCTTTCTATAAAGAATATTAGTAAGAAATAAAATAAGATACGATGTAAAATTTCGTATTTTCGAAAATTCCCCCCAAATTTCCTTTCATCGATGAATGGCCCGTCGCGTATAGGCGAAATTTTACCGCGGTCATTTCCCAGCCCTATCGACCGGAATCTCTCTTCGAAGAAGCTGTGAAAATCTGTACGAGGCGTAAAGCGTGCGCTAAGGATAGAAGGAACGCCAAGCGAGAATAACGAAGTAGCTGCATCGCGTAGCACGAGGAAAGCAAGGCAGGAAAGGATGACGGTAAGCCAGAGGATTTAAGCCGGCGTTCGTATACATCTCGACGGGATGAGCACTGTAAGGACTTGAGAGAAGATGATGATAGAGAAACCGTGCATTGCGTTAAAGACGGAGGATTTGGCCGGATAAAAAAAGCTACGAGCCATGTCTCGTCTCGGAAAGCGCGCGCGCTCAAACGCGCTGCTGGAGGAACGAATGCGTCGTCAAAGTGGGAAAAACCTTTTTCAAGTCGAGCGAAAAAAATCTCCGCAGTAAAGTGAAAGAAAGCGCGAATGAGCTGCTATTATTTCATCTGTCTCGCGGTGATTCACTCATTCGCTCGTTTGTCGAAATCTCTATTTCTCTCTCATTCTCTTGAAAGCGTAAATCGCACAGCGTGCGCGCGCGCGCGAAAAGAAAAATACGGACGTTCAGCCCACGGTTAACAAAAGCTGTCTGGCACGTACGAATGGAAAACAGAGTACGGATCGGACGGCCGGCCACCGTCCAAATTACGCACGGCAGAAAACACAAGACCGCGACCGAAACGCTGAGGTTGGATTTTTTTTCTCTGCACAGGTTGGGCCTGTCCGCCAGTGAAAGAAGACAAAGGTAACGCACGAGCCGAAAACCAACGTATCCAATTAAAAGTGATGGTGCGTTAGACAAAACGCTGAAAAGGTTTGTTGTGAAAGATGTATTGGATTGTATTGCAAATACAATTTAGGGAAACATACCGATTTTGAAATATAAAACGAACATATTTTCCTCGTGCGATACGACATGCGTTTCACACGTGAGATATTCAAAGTTGTAAAATAATGTGAGAATCAAAGATAAAAAAATATATCAAATAAATAAAAAAATGTAAAGCTCTCGTTAGTTGCAAACGGAGGAGCAAAAATTAAAGATGATAAATTTAAGTAATAATAAATGATTTATTCTCTAATAATTTAGAAAAATAAAAACTTTAGTCTTTCTTAGCAAAGTATATAATAATTAAAAGAATAATACAAATAAAAAAAATTAACATTGTAAAGTTATTGTAAATTGAACTTTACAATGTTACAACTTTTTTTATTTGTATTATTCTTTTAATTATCATATATTTTGAAAAGAAAGATTAAAGTTTTTGTTTTTCTAAATTATTAGAGAATAAATGATTTATTATTACTTAAGTCTCTTCGACTTTAACACTTTAAAAATTAAAAAAGATAATAAATAAAAAAAGATAATAAAAATGTATGTGTTAAAGTAATATAGAATATAATAAATCGTGAAAAATTAGATAATAGTAAAATTATATTATCAAGTCGCACGATCAAATCAAGCAAGTTCCAAGAATCAATTAACATAAAACTGATAAACAACCGTCGATCAAAGGCAAGAATTATATTAAGTCAAAGTAGTAGAAGAAGATCTGAGAATTATTAAAAGTGTGAAAAAAGAAAAGAAGCAGCAAAAATAAAAAAATAATTGATTCTATTATATAAGAATCAAGATTAATTGATTGACCATTAAAGATATAAAAAAGTAAAAATAAAAAACAAATAAAAAAGAAATTTAAAAATAAATATAATATTGAAAAAAAATATAATTGATAGGATATACGTTGATAAGATTACATATCAATATTTCCTTAATTCTTTATAAATCCAATAAACGCAATTAAAAAATAGAATGTGTTAAAATTAGAAATTAGAATTTCACAAGTACACAAAAATAAAAGTACAAAGATAGCGACTTTTTTATACCTATCAAAATTATCGAACATGAAAATTTAATTTGCGATAGATATTGTAAAATTTAATTTATTGTCGCAAATCGAATTCAACTAAAATCATCGTTTAATAGGCTGAGAGAAACGTGACATGTCACTGCGGATAAATTCCAAAAATAAATAGATTTTACTAAGTTCAGTAATGGAAAATTCATGTATAAAAAGCAAAGCGCGTGATTTCCTGTGTTGCACGGAGAATTAGATACATTCAAAACATTCTCTTATTAAATTAAATTGTAATGCCGTTTTGTAACACAATGACGAAAATGCCGATTGAACGATGCCGAAAAATATCGGAAAAAGGAAATGCAAATAAAATGTGTATGAATAAAATTATAAGTGCTAAAATTATGTTCCAAAGTTGCGTGAAAATAAACTGTAATTACCAATTATACTCTCTTTTAAGAGAATACATGTACTCTTTTTGAGATCGTTTCTGGTCATTAAAATTTTATATGTATAAAATTATATTAAGAATTGTGAATAAAAATTGTGTTTTATAAATTTTATTTTAAATATCTACATTTAACGTATAAACAATTTTCCTTTAAATTCATAACTAATAATAAAAAAAGAATCTTAATCCATAATCATATTTTAAATATACCGATATTTCAATTTTTCATTCACCAAAAATTGAACTTTGATAATTAATTTGGAATCAGCGTCCATAGAATCGCCTCCATATGAAACGCATTTCTTCCGGAAAAACCGGAGATACGAAAGGGTTAAATGCTATTCACGTCGTGACGCAAGCTAAGAAATACGTTCGCTAGCGTCGGAAATTCGCAAAGATTACGTACGTATGAAAAGGGAGGTGGTGACGATGGTACGAAAAATCATCCTTTACACGCGGAGCGCTTTTGCCATCATCGAAAGACGAAATCCTGCTCGATAGACCATCGAAGTCATAAAAGAAAGAGTGACGACGGCGACGGTACGGGTTGCAACGAAATGGCGAAAGGCAGAAGAGGAATGACGCGTATCAGGCGGGATTATTTGTTCCGACGCGATTCGAGAAAGGGCGCGACACGACCTTCTTTTCTGATAGACGACGCAACGAAATGTCGCGTCTGTAAACGAGTCCGTACACGTCGCATGTAGGGATTTTCTTCCTCTTTACAACCTGACC